>Ga0265327_10000239_pt1 | contig 109804 bp, 89 predicted proteins | sample 41621metaG_FD_202089 | JGI IMG/M metagenome (GOLD analysis project Ga0265327, IMG submission 202089) | Rhizosphere microbial communities from Carex aquatilis grown in University of Washington, Seatle, WA, United States - 4-16-21 metaG | ecosystem: Host-associated > Plants > Roots > Rhizosphere...
TGGTATCTAATAAAGTATAAGTCTGCAACCAATTGCGGCTGGCAAATTTTCCTTTAGGTTCTGTCAAACTTTTTTGTTTGATGGTATCTTCTACCTTACGTACAATTAATGTAGCACCTACTTCATTGGCCAACCAATCACGGTAAGCTAATGCTTCAGGAAAATTATGTCCTGTATCAATATGCACCAATGGAAAAGGTATTTTGCCTGGTGCAAATGCTTTTTTTGCAAGTTGTACCAATGTGATGGAATCCTTGCCACCGCTGAATAATAATGCAGGCCTTTCAAATTGCGCCGCCACTTCTCTAAAGATGTGAATGCTCTCTGCCTCTAATTGCTCCAAATAATTTAAGTGATGTTCGCTCATGTTTTATAATCTGACTGTAAATATTTCTAACTTGTTACTTTTATTTCTTGGTGGACATGCAATCCACATTCTTTTTTATCCGCATCTTCCCACCACCAACGGCCTGCCCTGAAATCTTCGCCTGGTTTGATGGCTCTTGTGCAAGGGGCGCAACCAATGCTTACAAAACCTTTATCATGCAATGGGTTGTAAGGAATATGGTTGTTTTTTACATAAGTTTTCACTCCTTCAAACGTCCAATGTAATAGAGGGTGATACTTGATGATTTGGTTGGCTTCATCCCATTCTATTATTGGTAAATTATGCCTGTCGGCAGAATGTTCGGCACGTAAGCCGGTTATCCAAACGGCATTGCCTGCCAAAGCTCTCTTTAAAGGCTCTACTTTTCTAATACCGCAGCATTGTTTACGGTTATCAACCGATTCGTAAAATGAATTAGGGCCTTTTAATGCTACAAAATTTTGCAAGGCTTCTTCATTGGGATAATAGGCCTTTATTCTGGTTTGATATTTTTCGTTGGTACTATTCCAAACAGAATATGTTTCGGCAAACATGCGGCCGGTATCTAAAGTAAAAATTTTTACAGGCAGGTTATTGCTCAATATATCATGGCTGATTACCTGGTCTTCGTAACTAAAACTGCTCGAAAAAGTGACCTGATTAGGAAATTGCTTTGTTAATTCCTCAATGAAAGCAATAGGGTTTAGTCTATCAATTTGGTAGAGTAGTGTAGATATAATATTTTTAGGTGTATTGGGCATTTTTTAAAATTGTTGTAATTATTTGCAGATGGAGTTAATAGCGGTAAACCGGGTGCTGCAACAGATGCACATACAGATTATGTGAGTATTACGTAGCATTAGAATTAAAAGTCTATTCAATTGGTAGACAAATATACAACTTAACTTTTAAAGCAGCAGTAAAAATTTGTTAACCGGTAAATTTTTAGAAATTATCTAATAAAACCTCTAAACCGAAAAAACTTTTTGCTGCGTAGCAGCAATTTCTTGCCTTACACAATCCCCGCCAATTCCAAACTGCGCTTGCTTATTTTTTTATAATCAACATTTTCAATGATGGCTTCGGGATATAATATCAATGAAACGCCTTCTTGTTTCCACCAATCGGTTGTAAATAATTTATCGGCATGAATAACACCAGTTAACCAACTGAACTTAAATTCATTGTGCCATTCTTCTATCCATTCAAAAGCATCTTTATTTAGTTTATTGATGTCATCAACACTTACAAATACTTTTAAATAAAAATCACTGGTGAGCCTGGTATCAGTTTGATGGTGTATCTTTTTGTATTCGTATTTGTAATCGTAACGCAAGGCAGAAATATCGCTCAACACAGCAGATGCAGTAGGGAAGGCACCTGCACCTTTGCCTTTAAAGAAATGTTTATCAGAAAAAGTGCTTTCAGTTGTTACTGCGTTAAATTCATTTTTTACATGAAATAAATCATCCGTTTCTGCAACAAATTGCGGCAATAAAAATGCAGCCAATCTACCATCAGTTAATTTTTGCGCATTGGCAACTAACTTAATAGCATAATTTTTTTCTTTGGCAACAGCAGCATCATTCAAAGAAATATTTTCAATACCATTAAAAATATAATCGTTGGTTTTTGCAACAACACCAAAAGAATGTGCCAATAAAATAGCTAATTTATTAGCGGCATCAAATCCGCCGATATCCAATTTAGGATTGCTTTCTGCAAAACCTAATTGTTGTGCCAACAATAAAGCCGCATCAAATTCTAAATGTTCATCAAAAATTTTGCTTAAAATAAAATTGGTAGAGCCATTGATAATCCCCCTGATAGATTGCAGCAAATCATTATCATAATATTCTTCCAGGTTACGAATGATGGGCATGCTGGCGCAACAAGAAGCTTCGTATAAAAATGGTGTTTGGTATTTTTCCTGAAGAGCCAATAATTCTTCAAAATGCTCTGCAATCATTTTTTTGTTGGCGCTTACAACAGCTTTTCCATTTTCAAGTGCTGTCTTCACAATTTCAAATGCAGCAGCAGAGTCATCAATCAGTTCCACAATTACATTGATGTCGCTATCATTCAATAATACCAGTGCATCTGTTGTAAAATTTTCAGCAGCAATGCTTCTTTTTTTATCTACATTTTTAATACAGATTTTTTTAATGGAAGATTGCAGTGCGGGGGTACGGTGCAAAACATCATATAAGCCCTTGCCCACTACGCCAAATCCAAAAAGGCCGATGTTTAATTGTTTTGTTGACATTGTAATTAATTCTTTAAAAGGTGAATGGTTAAATAAACATTCTTCAAGAAAGTGAGTGGGAGATTTTTTCACTTCGCCAGGCTTTAAGCTTAGGGCATAAAAAAACCCATCCGTAAATCAGATAGGCTTCAATATTTTGGAGTAGATATTTAAGGCTTTTAATCTGACTTATCTGTCCCCAACTTGTTGGGGGTGGAATTGGCACCTTTGCTGCAATTTGTTTACAAATTACCGCTGGTTGTCAAGGCTTCATCGGGCCATTACCCTCTGCCTTTCTTGATAAGAGATGTTTAAAGAACTGGTGCAAAGATAAAACTGGAAAGGGGAATCTTCCAAATAAATTTTTAAAAGGACTAATAATTTAGTGTTTAGAAGTCCTGACTAAACTTCTAAACCCAGGTGCAACGTTTTATATCAGGAGGTTGTCAAAGGAAGTATATTACAGCGGCGATGAAAAAAATACATCTTTTTAACTTATTGGCTTTTATAACTTTAGCAAGTTTATATAGCTGCACAAAATCTGATACTGCCCAACAACAGAAAGGCATTTTTTCAGGTGGTTGTAGTACAATAACTGGAGCAGGCGGCCCTATGATTTGTTTTGACTCGTTGATTACCGATAGCAGGTGCCCAAATAGTCCTTCTGTTCAATGCGTATGGGAAGGGTATGCAGCAGTATGGCTTAGCATCAAAACTCCTTCAGGAATTTCAACGCAATTTTCTCTTTCTACTTTAAACAGAACACTTTGGCCCATTCCTCCAAATGATACATTGATTAATGGGTATCACATCAAATTAGTGAATGTATATCCAGGGCCACAATTAAATCCACCGACGGCAACAAAATATTCTGTAGAGTTAGAAATTAATTGATATTTAAGCAGAAGGTTTTAAATTTCTTTCCAACCATTCCTCCTGCGAATTGGCAGGTTGCTCAAATGTAACCAACGCTGCAATTTTTGCCTGCCCTTTAATAATGGATTTGGTAACAAATGGATGTTCTATTGCTTCATCTTCCTTCATACCCAGCAGCTTCATTAAAGGCAGCATTTTTTCGCTGCCTAAATGTTTAAACAAAGCTTCATCCATGGCGCTGTACACCAATATTTTTTTTATGGGCCAATGTTCTACAAGCGCTATTTCTTTTTCATGTAAAGGATAATGCTCGGCAAATACCGGTATTTTATCTTGCAGCATAGCGCTATGAAAATTTTTTGCGTCAACAACTTTTAATTCATCCAAGCCCTGCTGCAAAAATGCTTCCCTGAATTTTTTTAGCGTTCCATTGAACCAGCAAATGAAAATTGTATTTGGTTGCTCTTTTGCCAAAGCAATACAGGCATTTAATTTGCCCATTGTATTCATGTAAGTTTTGTCGAAAAATATGCTATCGGGTGCATCGTGGTCTTTCTTTCCAAATAAATCAAACAGGTTCATATTGCAGTATTGAGTCTGCAAATTAAAACAAAATAGTACACAACTAAATACTTTAGTTTTTGTTTATCTTTACAACAAGTAAGTACAAATGGCGAAAGAAAAGAAAACTGCAGTTGCAGAAATAATCAACAACGATTTTATTGAGGTTTTTGGTGCGAGGGAACACAATCTTAAAGATATTGATATCAAGATTCCCAAGAATCAACTGGTGGTTTTTACCGGCGTAAGCGGCAGTGGTAAATCTTCGTTGGCTTTTGATACCATTTATAATGAAGGACAGCGCCGCTACATGGAAAGTTTTGGCGCTTATGCCCGCCAATTTGTCGGTGATATGGAACGGCCCGATGTAGACAAAATCACCGGCCTTTCTCCCGTAATTTCCATCGAACAAAAAACAACCAACAAAAATCCACGCAGTACTGTAGGCACTGTTACAGAAATTTATGATTTTTTGCGCTTGTTGTATGCAAGGGTAGGAGAAGCCTATAGCTACAACACCGGAAAAAAAATGGTAAAGTTTAGTGAAGAAGAAATTGTATCTGCCATATTTGAACGATATGAAAACAAAAAAATAAGCCTGCTGGCGCCATTGGTAAGAGGAAGAAAAGGGCATTATAGAGAATTGTTTGAAGAAGTAAGAAAAAAAGGTTTTTTAAAAGTGAGAATTGATGGAGAGATAAAGGACCTGGTTCCTAAAATGCAGGTTGACCGTTACAAAATTCATGATATAGAATTGGTGGTAGATAGATTGCCGGTGAATGATGATATGCGCTTGCGCCTGAGCCAGAGCGTACAAAAAACTTTGCAATTAGGTAAAGATCTATTGTTCTTATTAATAGAAGGCAGCGATAAAATTGTACAGTTCAGTAAACAATTGATGTGTATTGATACCGGTATCAGTTATGAAGAACCATCACCCAATGCATTTTCTTTCAACAGCCCTTATGGCGCATGCCCTACCTGTAAAGGGTTAGGTAATGTATATACCATTGATATGGATGAAGTATTGCCTGACAAAAGTAAGAGCGTAAAAGATGGCGCTATTGTTCCTTTAGGCGGAGAAAGAGAAGCCAGTGTTTTTAATCAAGTGGTATTGTTTGCAAAAAAACATAAAATTAATTTAGATAAAAAAATTGAGGACTTGCCTAAAGAGCAATTGGATTTATTATTATATGGCGACCAGGGTATTAATAGCGATTTAAATTTAGACCTGAGTGATGAATCTGTTCCATTAGAATATACCGGCAGTTACGAAGGCATTATTCCGATGTTGAAAAGATGGTTTTCATCTCCCAATAGCAATGATGGATTAAGGACTTGGGTTGAAGGATATATGCAATTGGCTCCTTGCACTACCTGCAATGGCACAAGATTAAAAAAAGAAAGCCTGTGGTTTAAAGTAGATGATAGAAATATTGCAGAGTTAAGTGACATGAACCTGGATAATTTAGCAGCCTGGTTTGATGGCATTGAATTGCGCCTGAGCAAAAAACAAAACTCCATTGCAAAAGATGTGTTGAAGGAAATAAGAGAACGTCTGCAATTTTTATTGGATGTTGGATTAACATACCTCACTGTTGGACGCCCTTCCCGAACATTGAGTGGTGGCGAAAGCCAGCGTATTCGTTTAGCAACCCAAATAGGCTCGCAACTACAAGGTATAACCTATGTTTTAGATGAACCAAGCATTGGTTTGCACCAAAGAGATAATCAGCGCTTAATTACAGCGTTGCAAAATTTACGTGATATTGGCAACAGTGTGTTGGTGGTAGAGCATGATAAGGATATTATGCTGGCTGCAGATTATTTGGTTGACATTGGCCCAAAAGCGGGTACACATGGGGGGCAGATTGTTAGCGAAGGCACACCGGATTTTGTTTTGAAATCAAATTCCGAAACTGCCCAATATTTAAATGGCAAAAAAACTATTGCCATACCAAAAGAAAGAAGGCAGGGCAATGGGAAATTTATTGAGTTGAATGGCGTAAGCGGAAATAACCTGCAAAATGTTTCTGTAAAATTTCCTTTGGGCAAATTGATTTTGGTAACAGGTGTAAGCGGCAGTGGTAAATCAACTTTAATTAATGAAACCTTATATCCGCTGCTGAATAAATTTTGTTATAACAGTAAAGCCAATCCGCTGCCCTATAAAAGCATAAAGGGAATGGAACTGATTGATAAGGTAATTGAAATAGACCAATCACCGATTGGCCGCACACCAAGAAGCAACCCTGCAACTTATTGCGGATTCTTTACCGACATCAGGACTTTATTTGCTGCAGTGCCCGAAGCAAAAATTCGTGGTTATACCGCAGGCCGCTTTTCTTTTAATGTAAAAACCGGCAGGTGCGATGTTTGTGAAGGCGGCGGCATGCGTGTAATTGAAATGAATTTTTTACCCGATGTATATGTGCATTGCGAAAAATGTAATGGCAGAAGGTATAACAGGGAAACGCTGGAAATTCGCTACAAAGGAAAAAGCATCAGCGATGTGCTGGATATGACGGTGGATGAAGCGGTGGAATTTTTTCAGGCTGTGCCTTATATTTATCGTAAGATAAAAGTGTTGCAGGAAGTTGGTCTGGGTTATATTACTTTGGGGCAAAGCGCTGTAACACTTAGCGGCGGAGAGGCACAGCGTGTAAAGTTGTCGACTGAGCTGGGGAAAAAAGATACCGGCAAAACATTTTATATTTTAGATGAACCAACAACAGGTTTGCACTTTCAGGATATTCAACACTTGTTAGCAGTATTATATAAATTGGTTGACAGGGGAAATACGGTATTGGTAATTGAACATAATATGGATGTTATAAAAGTTGCTGACCATATTATTGATATTGGCCCCGAAGGCGGCGATGGTGGCGGCAAAGTTTTGTATGAAGGAGAGCCGGAAGGATTGATAAAAGTAAAAGAAAGTTTTACCGGAAAATTTTTAGCGCCGGAATTAAATTAAAATAAAAAACCCCTTGACAAGCAGGGGGTTTTTTATAAGAAAAGAATCAACTCACAAAAAATTAGTTCAAAGGATAATAACGAAATCTTAAGATTGTGGTTTCAGGGGTAGCAAAAAATATTAAAATATTCTTCGGTTCCTCGGGGGCTGACTTCTGCCGTATCGCTTTGTACTACATAAACTTCGGTTAGATTTAACCCTTCATGTAATGCAAAACTAAAAACATGCAGCTTACAAAAATAAAGGCAGCTTTTAATGTTGCAGGGTTAATGTGTAAATTATTATTCATAGATATTAGGTTTTACAAATTTTAATAAACTGAAGGGCATCTTGTTTGCCTTGCAGCTCTTCTAGCAAATGAACTTTCATAAATAGGACCTAAACGAAAACCAACTTTTGCCACAAAAGAAAAATAGGTATCTGCATTTTTCGTGTCGCCACGTTGTGTTCCTTCCGGCCATCTGGTCATTCCAGGAAAAATAATAGGTTTTGTTTTATCGTACAGTTGCGTTGCTAAAGATGCATCCTGCGCAGTCATATATTTTGAAAAGTTTTTAGGGTCAATATATTTTAGGCTTACATCATCCAGGTAGTCGGTAAAAGTTTTGCGGTATAAAAATTCTACGCCGATATTCACCCTGTCTGATACAAAATATTTAACACCCGTTCCATATAGTATATTTATTTGCGTTAGGTTATACGGTTTGCTGTATGGATATTCAGACATGCCTTCACCTTCGGTGCGTAAGGGGTGTAAATAGTACCAGGTTTTATTTCCGTTGACATCAGTTAAAGATCCTTGTGGATTAAAATGATACACGCCGGCACCAATTAAAACATAAGGCTGAAAGCGCGGTTCATTATCTTTATTAATACTCAATAAATTAAATGGATACAATTCAACAGCGCCATTTAACTCATAAACATTAGTTCTAAAATCAAGGTTACGTTGTTTGCGCCATAGTTCATTAATACCTGTTGTTTTAATGGTAGCATCATCACCTTCAAGATAGGTAAGGCTTGCAGATAATCTTAAGCCAAAAATTTTATTGGGATACATTGTAATAAATGCACCCTTCATCAATTTGGTAAATTGAAAATTGAGATCTTTTAAATCATTTGTGCCTTTACCTGCGTGGCCGCCTAAATCGCCTAAGAAAAAACTTGGACCAAAATTAAAACCTGCTTCAAACTTTACCCTTTCGTTACCAAAAAGAAAAGCCTGCGCCTGTGATTTGCCGAGGAGAGAAAAGCAAATCAAAAAAAGCAGTAAGGTTTTACCAATAAGTTTAGGTAAACTTGGTTTCATCAGAATTCAGATTTAGTATTTCTACAGATTTTGGATAAAGTTGCGGTGTGTAATGAAAATAGGTGCTGTTCACACAAAATATTACAACCCACTACACATTAACGAGTCGTGTTGTTAAATATTGTTTTAACAGAAATTATTTTGTCAACAGCATTTCAATATGAGGAATATTATCTTCGAGGTAGACCCCGCTGCATTGTGTAAACCCCAGATTTTCATAGAATTTTTTCAAATATAATTGGGCACCAATTTTTATTTCAGAACAGTTAAACTGTTGCAGCGTATTGTCAATGCTTAATTGCATAAGTATTTTTCCTAAGCCACTTTTACGATACTTTGGCGAGGTAACAACACGGCCAATACTGGATTGGGTATAGGAAATTCCCTGCGGAATTATACGTGTATAAGCAGCCAGGGTATCGCCAGCCCAACCCATAAAGTGTAAACTTTTCTGGTCCTTATCATCCGCATCCTGGTAAGGGCAATTTTGCTCTACCACAAAAACTTCGTTGCGCAATTGTAAGATGGCATACAACTCAGTTGATGTTAACTCTTCAAATTTTTTCAATATCCAATCTAACTGCATATTTTAAATTCGCCTTTGGCGTATTTTATTTTTTTGGCCCGGCCAAGAAGCTATGTGCATCTTCATTGGACACAACATTACTGTGGGGACACTCTTCAGCTGCAAATCTTTACTGAGCTTTAATTGTGTGTTATTTATTTCCCCTCGGTGCTTCTGGGTGCCAATTACACTATCGATTGTTTGTCGTTTGCATTACTCATTTTAACCAACATCACACCTGCAATTCCCTTTGCTCTTGTTTTTGCCAAGGTTGCTATTTTACCTTCATACATTTCATCAACTGCGGCGGTAAATAAACGCAGCCAGCTTTCAAAATGTTCTTTTTGCAAAGGGATTTTTATATTCAAATCATAATGCACTTCCATTGCATTCTTTTTATAAACAGGGTTGTCCAATAAAATGGTTTCCCAAAAATCAACAATTACAGGAATGTGATGCGGCCAGTCCATTTTTACTATATCATTAAAAATAAAGCCAATAGCAGCATCTTGCTTTACCATTTCGTAAAAATTAATAATCAGTTTTTCTATATCCGATCTATTTTCAATATCTCTCATTGCATTTTAATTTTCATGTAAGGCAATACTTCATTCAGGCCCACCGGTTTTTGCTGATCATCAATTTCAATTACAATTAAATAACCATCGGCACCACCTGCTTTCTTTACAGCATCTACTAATTTTTGTTGATCGCTTATAACTCTTTTCCCATCAATCGCACTCCAGATTTCTTTGGTACAAAGGCAGCCTTGCGTTGGCGTGTAAGGATAATAAGTTTGTCCTTTGTAATATTCCGGGTCAACTGTTGTGCCGTGAGAAATTACTTCAGTACGTCCAATTGCGCTGGCATAATAACTTTGAAATAACGGATGGTATTTTTTTAATTCGATAGGCAATAAACGTTCATATAATTCTGGCGACCATGCGGTATCGGTGATGGAACTGTCTTTTAAAAAATATTTGATGCTGGTTTCACAAGGCATCATCAATTGTATGTTTTCTGTTGGGCCAAGTGCAGGGCTTTTACTTATAGCAAAGCCATTCATGCGAAATATGCCTTGTGGTGTATTGCCATTGGTTAAATAGCTGGGCATATTTGTTATGCTTCTTGCCAATTGCGGAACAGTAAAAATATTTCCGCTATCATCCTTTATAAAATTACCAGATGAATCTCTCACTAAAACAATACCTGTGTAATTCCTGTTCTTCCTTTGAATGCTATATACAACAGTATTTCCTTTAAGGAAATCTTTATTAAGCAATGCCGCAGGTCTTAATTTCACTTTATAGTTTTCTTTTTCCGCAGCTTGCATTATGGGCCACAGTAATTCGTATGATATCAAAGCGCTGCTCATGTCTTCCTGAAAATATTTTTCTGTTCTCTTCCAAATAATTTCACCAATACTATCAACATTATTTCTCGACCTGTCAGCTCTCAATAAATATTCTGCACACATTGCAAATACTTTGGCATTGGAGCTTTTTAAAAACAATTGCTTGATATCATTTTTAAATTCAATTTTATAATTGGTATATAATAATTCCATCAGCGCCCTTTGAAACCCGGTACTTCTCTTATCAATATCAGCAAAAGCCATTTTTATTTTTTCATTAATCCAGGGCTGTTTGTAATTGATTAGTTCCATTCCATAAAATGCTTCTTCCCAATCTTGTTCGGTGCTATCAGTTAATAGCAATGATAAGTTTTGAGTAATGGATATTTTAATAATGTAATCGTAGGTTTTATCACGGTTGGCTTTGGTAGCACCTTTAAATGCAGGAACAGTTGCAGTTTGCGCAATGGCATTACTGCATAAAAGCAATAAAAAATAAAATAAACTAAATTTTAAATATTTCATCAATACAAAGTAAGTGCATTGCAGTTAATAGCCGTATTTGTTTTTCCATAAAGTTTTTAAAAACTTCCGCAGTTCTTCTTCCCTTGCATTGGCACCAGGGTTATAAAATGCAGTCCCTTTTATTTCATCGGGCAAATATTCTTGCGGCGAAAAATTGTTTTCGTAATTGTGAGAGTATTCATAACCCTTTCCGTAACCCTCTTTCTTCATTAGTTTTGTTGGTGCATTGCGAATATGCAATGGAACAGAAAGATCGCCTTGTTGCTTTACTGCAGACATGGCAGCGCCAATCGCAACTGTCGCCGAATTGCTTTTTGCACTTGTTGCCAAATAAACGGCACACTGCGATAAGATCAATTGCGATTCAGGATAGCCAATTTTATTTACTGCATCAAATGTTGCGTTTGCCAATAACAAGGCATTAGGGTTTGCATTGCCAATATCTTCGCTGGATAGAATCAACATGCGCCTTGCAATAAATTTTACATCTTCGCCGCCTTCAATCATTCTTGCCAAATAATAAACAGCAGCATTAGGGTCGCTGCCGCGTATAGATTTAATAAATGCCGAAATGATATCGTAATGCTGCTCGCCTTTTTTATCGTACAAAGCAATACGTTGCTGCGCAATTTCCATTACTGCATCATCAGTGATTACGGTGTTGTTGCCTAAAGTATCTGTCACCAATTCCAAAAGGTTCAATAATTTTCTGGCATCACCTCCAGAAATATTGATCAGCGCTTCGGCTTCTTTTAAGTCTATCTTTTTTGTTTTTAAAACGGCATCTGTTTTTATAGCGTGATGCAACAGTGCAATCAAATCTTTTTCATCTAGTGCTTTTAAAATATACACTTGTGTTCTGCTAAGCAAAGCGCTGTTCACTTCAAACGAAGGATTTTCTGTAGTAGCGCCAATTAATGTAATGATGCCTTTTTCAACAGCACCTAATAAAGCATCTTGCTGCCCCTTATTAAAGCGGTGTATTTCATCAATAAATAAAATAACATTGCTTTGTTTTTTTGCAAAGTCAATCACTTCCCTCACTTCTTTTACACCGCTGCTGATGGCGCTTAATGTATAGAACGGTACTTGTAATGTGTTGGCAATAATATTAGCAATGGTAGTTTTGCCCACACCCGGCGGCCCCCATAAGATCATGCTGGGCACTTTGCCCTGTTCAATGGCTTTACGCAAAATACTTCCCTTGCCGGTAAGGTGTTGCTGGCCGGTTAGTTCTTCTAATGAAGTGGGGCGTAAACGTTCAGCGAGTGGGGGAAGATTCATGTTGTAAATTTACCACAATTGCAGCTAAGAAAAGAAGGCGAAAAAACAATTGCATCCTTTTCTTTACCAGTAATTAATTTGTAAAAATGCTTTTATTTTAAGGCATATTTGCCGCAATAAAAGTTTGTATTTTATTGAATGCATCATTGTAAGTAGCACTGCCCCAATCATCGCCGTGGCCTTTGCCCAGGTATAAAACATATTGGGCGGTAACACCTACACTGGTAAGTTTATTTTTTGCATTTAGAGATTGAGAAGGATTTACCAATGGATCGGTACTGCCGTGAAAAAAGATTGTAGGGGGCGAACTGCTGTTGATATAATTAATTGGGCTGGAATTGGTATAGATAGCCGCATTGCTTGTTGGCGTAGCGCCAATAGTTTGTGCCAATACAGATTGCGTTAATGAAGGATTGGTGCCGGCAGGATTATTATACATATCTGTAAGATCGGTTGGGCCAAATAGAGACACGATCACTTTTGGGATTATTGGTACACCATATTTATAGCCTTGCAACATGGCTAAATGTGCACCTGCACTTTCTCCAATAAAAACATATTTACTGCCAATAGCATAATCAGCCGATTTACTATAAATATAGGTTAATGCATCTTTAACGTCATTTTCCTGGCTGGGAAAAAGATTTGTCGTACCTGTTGATAAACGATAATTGATATTAAAAATAGCGTAATCCGGAAAACGGGTTTTTAAAGTATCGGTGATAACCATGCCGGTATTGAGTGTACTTAAATCTGTTTTATCACCACTGCTCCAGGCGCCTCCATGAATCAATAAAATTACTTTGGTGCTTCCGGCAACACGGCCTGCCGGCAAATAGATATCCATTTTTTCTGCAGCATCTGCGCCATAGCTAACATTTAAAATAGTTTGTGCAGTAAGCGGGGTAGTACTGCCGCCGCCACTACCATTACCGCCGCCAATATTGTCATCGCCCTTTGTGCAGGAAAATAAAATGCAAACAGGAAAGATGAATGGGAGAATTTTATACCATTTCATAGATAAGGTTTTTATTGATGAAAAGATACAAAAAAGATATGTTAATTGGTGTTAAGAAAGAAGGGGGGCTATTACTTTCTGCTTAGATAACCAGATTTTCAATTATCGAAATGAACTTTTGTTTTAAGTAATAGCTTCTTGACCAAGTTGCGCAATAATATCCACAAATTGTTTACGGGTCTGCTTGCGAATAACCCAATAAGCAAAACATAGGTAAATTGAAGTGAGAGTTATAGATAGAAAAAGCGAAGTAATGAAAATTAGTTGGGTATCTATATATGAGCGATTTGTAATTGCATCATCAATAAGCTCAACTGTGCCTACAATTTGTAATATGCTTAGCAAGGAAAATAAAACGAAGAAAATGGTACCAGTTATCTTCGCTTTTTTAGATAATTGTTGATTCGACCTGTATTTTTTATGTAAAGAGTAACAAAGCCAGTTAAAAGGTGTAACAATCAAAAGGAATATGGAAGAGAAAAAAGTTATTGCTATAATGTTTCCATCGTTTTCTGGATACCGGCGGTTAAAATAGAACATCATAATAATAAATGCAAGCGATAAGGTGAAATTCAAAATATATCCAAAGCCAAAAAATTGTTTATTTTTCATAAGCAAAGTTCATTTCTAAATAACACATCCGAAGTTATAGGCTTCGGATGTGTTTGTCGATCTGATAATATAGTTTTATACTTTCAAATCCAGCTTTATCTGTAACTCATCAAATTGTTTTGCATCAATAGTACTTGGCGCATCAATCATTACATCACGGCCACTGTTATTTTTAGGGAAAGCAATAAAATCACGGATGCTTTCGCTGCCGCCTAAGATAGAACACAACCTGTCGAACCCAAAAGCAATACCACCATGCGGCGGAGCGCCATATTCAAATGCACCCAGCAAGAAACCAAATTTATGTTGTTGCTCTTCGGCATCCATGCCTAATGCAGCAAACATTTTTTCCTGCAATTCCCTCTGGAAGATGCGGATGGAACCACCACCAATTTCATTGCCATTCAACACCATATCATAAGCATTGGCTTTAATATTGGCATAAGGATGTTTTAAATATTCCTTTGCATTTTCAATAACAGGATTATTGTTGATCATTTCTGCAATCTGCGTTGGTTTAGGACTGGTGAACGGATGATGGCGGGCAACCCAACGGTTTCCTTCTTCATCGTATTCAAACAATGGGAAATCCAGCACCCACAATAATTTAAAATCCGTTGGCTTGCGCAAACCTAATTTATCAGCCATGTACATTCTTAAATCGCTTATCGCTTTTCTTGTTCTTTCTTCTGCGCCAGCTAAAATTAAAATCAGGTCGCCTGCTTTTGCATTGGCTGCATTGGCAATAGCTTTTAATTTTTCTTCACTGTAAAATTTATCTACGCTGCTTTTAAAAGTTCCATCAGCATTACATTTAATAAATACCAAACCTTTCATGCCGATTTGAGGGCGTTTAACCCAATCTGTTAGTTCATCGGTTTGCTTGCGTGTGTATTCGCTGCAGCCAGGTATCGCAATGGCAACAACAGTTTCTGCATCGTCGAACACGCCAAATGAAGCGCCATCAATTAATGCTGATTGATTTTCTTTTGCAGGGAAAGTATGTGCAGGGAATTTTAAATTGCAAATTTTAATATCAAAACGAATATCAGGTTTATCGTTACCAAAATTCCACATCGCTTCTTCCCAGGTCATGCGTTCTACCACATCGGTGTAATCGATATTTTTTACGTCTTTAAAAATGCGTTTTACCAAACCTTCAAACATCTTCAAGATATCTTCCTGCTCTACAAAACACATTTCACAATCTATTTGTGTAAATTCAGGTTGCCTGTCAGCGCGTAAATCTTCGTCTCTAAAACATTTTACAATTTGATAGTAACGGTCGTAGCCACTCACCATTAATAGTTGTTTAAAAGTTTGTGGCGATTGCGGCAACGCATAAAATTGCCCCGCATTCATTCTTGAAGGCACTACAAAATCCCTTGCACCTTCCGGGGTACTTTTAATTAAAAAAGGCGTTTCAATATCCATGAAGTTATTTTCATGCAAATAATTCCTGGTGCTTCTGCCTACAGCATAACGCAGTTCCAGATTTTTCTTTACAATATTTCTTCTTAGATCTAAAAAGCGGTATTTCATTCGCAATTCATCACCACCATCGGTATCGTCCTGTATAGAAAAGGGTGGTACTGCCGATTTATTCAAAATTTTAAATGAAGCTACATTTATTTCAATATCGCCAGTCGGAATATTGGCATTTTTGCTGCTGCGCTCATTAACAGCGCCATCCACCTGCAACACAAATTCTCTTCCCAACGGATTTGCTTCCAATTGTGTATTCAATGCTTCGGAAAATAATAATTGAGTAATACCATAGCGATCCCTAAGATCAACAAAAGTGATGCTGCCAAATTTTCTTACTGTCTGCACCCATCCGGCAAGGGTTACAGGTTTATTTACGTCTGTTAGCCTTAATTCGCCACAGGTATGAGTTCTGTACATATACTATATAAAATTGAGCGGCAAAGATACGTGGTATAAGGTTTTTAGGGAAATTGAAAATTGAGGGAGAAAACCTCACCCCAAACCCTTTCCGCGTGGACAGGGAACTGGTTGCCGTACAAGTGAGTGACACAACGATTTTGAGTAAAGAAATATCGTTCGTACCAAAAAAGAAAAACTACATCGTTTCCATCACTTCTCTATTCCTTGGACGCCATATCAAATAATAATACACCAGCATCAACAACCCAATTGCAAAAGGAATGATAGCCAAATGTTTAAAAGTATAAATCGAAAAAAGCGACTTGGTATCGAATGCTAAAAATTCGCTGATCATCCAGTAGGCATTTGCAGTGATCCAAAAAACAATAGCCACATTATGGCAAACCTCACTCATGTATTGGCGGTTACGCCACGCAATAACAATGGCTACAATCAATGTTGGAAATATCATTGCAATGCCGATGGGCCGCCATACCATGCACCAACTGATATCTTTCAATAACCAAAATACAATGTGCAGGTTTTCCATTTTACGAAAACGCATGGGAATGTTGTAGGTAGCTTCTTCTTTCATCAGTTAAATGGCTTGTTGTGTCAGCAAGATAAAAATAAATTGATAACATGCATTTTGTGTGTGCTCCATTAATTTCTTTAGATCTTGCGCTATAAAACAATGTACTAGTAAAATTTACTTAAAAGTTGTAATTTTCTATTCCTTTACTTGTAATACTATGAAGGTACCTTATAGATTTTTATCCGCTGTTATATTTTATGTCATATACTTTTTGTGTCCACAATTTTCATTGGCACAAAATGTAAAAGTAGATTCCTCCACTGTTTTTGGATGGATTGATAAAGCAGAAGCTTTTTTTACAGATGGCAATTACGACTCTGCACTTTTTTATTGTGCCAAGGCAGAAAACCTGAGTAAGCAAAAAAATTTTAAAAAAGGGCTAGCGTATGCCATGATTGAGACAACAGATATTTACATTGATAAAGATGAGCTGGATAAAGCAGCTATCAATGCCAGCGCAGTGAATAAGATAGGGGTGCAAATGAAGGATTCATTGATAACTGCAATAGCTTTTATGCAACTGGCACAGGTAAAAATGTATAGCGATCGCTTTGATGAGGCCATTGACTTTTTTGAAAAGAGTTTTCAATTTTATTTAGAAAAATATCCGACCAAATATTCAGCACTGGCTTACAATGATATGGGCTATACCTGGGGCCGTAAAGGAGACTTGAGCAAGCAGGCTGAGTATTTAATTAAATCGATCAGCATTTATGAAAAGTATTTTCCGGATCAATATGGCGAACTGGGGATTGCATTAAGTAATCTTTCTACTGTTTTCTATAGCCTTAATGATAAAGAAAAAGCGATTGAGTATGCAAAAAAATCTTTGGTGTATAAAGAAAAAACTGGAGATATAGCAAAACTTTCATTGGGTTGTTGCAATATCAGTCAGTTCTATAATGGCGTTAACAACGAAGAAGCGGAAAAATATTTACAGCTATGTGTTAAATATGCTGTACAAAGTAAAAAGGAAGATAGGATGGTGCACTCTTATGTTACTGCCTCTACCTTTTATGCTACCAATAAAAAATTTGCAGAAGCACTAGCATATGAATTAAAGGCAATTGATGTTTTGGAAAAAACAAAAAGAGATTCTGTCATGTTAGCTAGACGGTACCTGTCTGCAGGTAATATCTGTTCTGGCTTAAAAAGGGATACTTTGGAAACGATAGCTTACTTTAATAAGGCATTGGCTATAAATAGGTCATTGCCCGAAAAATTAAATCTCCGTGATTTTTATTTGCAGTTATCAAATTTTTACAGAGACAATCAAAACTATGCAGAAGCATTCGCCAATTACAAAAAATATATTTTGTATAAGGATAGCATAGTATCGGAAAAAACACAATCTTCCATTGCGGAAATAGAAACAAAATATGAGACTAAAAAAAAGGATGTTGAAATCAATGAGCTTAGCATCAACCAAAAAATAAGATTATTGGAAATAGAAAAACAAAAGGCCATTATTGCAGGTAATGTTTTGGAAGCTAAAAGAAAACAAAATGAAATTACTTTGCTTTCGCAAGAAAAAGAATTACAGGAGGCAAGAATAAAACAACAGGGCGAAGACCTTGAAAAGCAAACGCTTGTGTCAAAAACCAATCAACAGCAATTGGCATTGGCAGAGCAAGGAAAGAAATTAAATGAAAAAGAATTGCAGGTGCAGAAGCAGTTACGCAATTTTATTATTGGCGGAGCATTGATAGCATTGCTGTTTGTGTTTTTTGTATTCAACCGTTACCAACTTAAAAAAAGACTAGAGCGGCAAAATGAATTATTAACGGTGAGAAATAATATTGCCCGTGACTTGCATGACGAGATAGGTTCAACACTTACCAGCATTAAGATTTTATCAGAGGTTTCAAAAAATAATATTGATAAAGACAAAGAAAAATCCGCTGCACTTCTTTCGCAAATAACCGATCAGTCAGAACAAATGCAGCAAGGCATGAGCGATATTGTATGGGCCATTAAGCCAGATAACGACAAACTTGAAAATATCTTGGTTCGCATGCGTGAGTACACCACACATGTGTTGGAACCCAAAAATATTGCTGCAAAATTTATTGTTGACGAACGCGTACTGAATGAAAGCCTTGGTATGCAACAACGTAAAGATTTCTTTTTAATATTTAAAGAAGCCATAAATAACGCTGCTAAATATGCAGCAGCTACAGTTGTAAATATTGAATTGAAAAAAGAGGAAGGCAATATGATTCTCAAAATACAAGATGATGGCAAAGGCTTTCAACGTACCGAGATTACCTCTTCCAATGGGCTTAAGAATATAGATTCAAGAGCAAAAGTTTTGGGAGGAACAGCCAGCATTGTTTCGGAAAAAGACAAAGGGACTATTGTAACAGTTTTTATACCTACTACATGATGATGTAGTGCACTTGTTTTTTGTAATGCCTATTTTTAAAAATAATTATGCCAATAAAACTATTGATATACGATGATAATGCTGCATTACGTATTAGTATGCAGGCATTGTTAAATGATGAAAATGATATGGAAGTAATTGCAGCCATGCCTAATGCAGAAACGGTAAACCAGGATTTACAAACATTTAAACCAGATGTTATATTGATGGATATTGATATGCCGGGTATTAATGGTGTGCAGGCTGTAAAGCGTATAAGGCAGATGAATGAACAATTGCCCATAATTATGTTGACTGTATTTGATGACAATGAAAATATTTTTAAAGCCATTTGCGCTGGGGCCACAGGATATATTTTAAAAAGATATGCTACTGAAGAAATACCAGATGCGGTGCGCAATGTTATTAAAGGTGGCGCACCCATGACAGGCTCTGTTGCCCGAAAAGTTTTACAAATGGTACCGCAGGCAAAAAACGAACAACAAGAAAAAGCAGATCTTTCCCAAAAGGAAACAGCTATCCTGCAATATTTGGTAAACGGGTATAGCTATAAAATGATTGCTGCTGAAATTGGCATCAGCATAGATACTGTTCGTTTCCATATAAAAAAAATCTACGATAAACTGCATGTGCATTCTGCCACCCAAGCTGTTTCAAAAGCTTTAAAAGATAAATTACTCTCCATCTTTTTTTTGTAAAGCTACATGATGATGTAGTTGTATGCTGCATGACTGAAAAGTACATTTGGATATTAAATTTAACCAAATGAAAAAACTACTTCGAATCACAATGCTCCTTGCTATAGTTTGCCAAATAGATGATAGTGCAGCTCAAAATTTCACACCCCCAAAAAATCTTCCTTTAAAACCGGTAGGCACAACACCAACAAAGTTTCATGTGGTTATGCCTGACATGCAGGTTGTTAGCGCAGGTTTTGTAAGTATAGAAACTATGCCAGACCCCAATCTTATAAGAATTAAAATATCAGTTACATATAAAAATGCTGGTGCAGCAGCTACCGGCAGAACTTTTGATCTTGGATTGATCGGTTTTCACGCAGTTTCAGCAGGAGGTGCCACCAGTATCAGCAGCTATGAAATAGCAATTGAACATGACCGGGTGCCGCTTGCAAGTAACCAATCCCGTACCGAAGAATGGTCTTTTGTAAAGGATAAAACAAAATTGAGTAAAGGCAATAATCAATGTATGATCGTTGCTGACTATAGCGAAAGAATTACAGAGTCGGATGAAACAAACAACAAGTCAGGACTTTTTTTAATAAACGTTCCTTAAGAAGTAGCTACACAATGATGTAGTTGCAGTAAATAATTTCAACTAATACATTTATAAAAATTAAATTATGAAACGTACACTAAAAATACTAATCGCATGTTTATTGCTCAGCAGTTTTGCTAATGCACAAACATTTCCTCAAACTATTCCTCAAAAAGTAAAAGATAAAACCAGGCAACGGGCAGATTCAAAAGTCGATCAGGGTATTGATAAAGGCCTTGATAAGACAGAACAAACTATTGGTAATGTTTTTAAAAAGAAAAAGAAAAAAACAACTGCTGCTGCAGATTCAACAATAACCGGTCAAACAACGGTTACAACAACACCTGATAACGGGAATCAAACAAATACCAATACTACAATAACAACAACAAGTTCAAACAACAGCCCCAAAAGCAGTAACAGTTTTTCTGATTTTACACCTGGTGGCAATGTGATTTTTGCTGATGATTTTTCCCAGGATGCACTAAATGATTTTCCGGCAGGGTGGAATACCAATGGTAGCGGCAAAGTGGTAACTATTGATGGGGTACAAGGCCGTTGGCTGGAAATGGTGCACAACACCGTAGTTAACCCTGTGCTGAAAAAACAGTTACCGGAAAATTGCACCGTTGAGTTTGACCTTTTTTTGCAAAGCCCTACAGAGCATAGTATACCGGTGATCATTTTTGGGCTAACACCAGTAAAAAATATTTTAAAAGAAGATGTATTTGGGAAAGATAAATTTTATACTTCAATATCAAGGTATAATGAAAGTGATGGAAAAACTATTGAGTATGGCCTAAGAGATGCGATAGGAAATAAAAACGATTTCCCTATTCTTTCTTACAATAATAAAGTGTTGCATGTGAGTATGGCCATTAACAAAACGAGGGTGAGGGTTTATTTTGATAAAACTAAATTGATCGATCTGCCAATGGCGCTTACTGCAGAAATGCTGCATAACTTTTTTTTCTGTAATGGGTATGTAGTGCCGGCTTCCGAAACAGGCATGTTCATTGGTAATATCAGTATTGCTTCTGCTGATGTGGATGCAAGAAGTTTATTAGTGAAAGATCTATTGGAAAAAGGGAAAGCTTCTACCAACGAAATATTGTTTGATGTAAATAAAGATATCATCAAAAGGGAATCATTTGATATCATCAATCAGATTGGCGAGGCATTGAAAAGCAATCCATCCTTAAAAATAAAAATCATTGGACATACAGATGCAGATGGCACAGCTGCAGATAATTTATCGCTATCCAAAAGAAGGGCCTCAGCGGTAAGCAGTTACCTGATCAATAACTACAGTATAGATGAATCGAGAATTGCATCAGATGGTAAAGGCGCAACCCAACCTGTAGCAGATAATAAAACTGCTGAGGGTAAAGCAAAGAACAGAAGAGTTGAATTTATAAAAATTTAATTGAACTAAAAATTATTGCTTTAAAAAATTACTTATGAAATATATAACAATGCTTTCCTTTTGTCTGTTGCTGTTTTGTAGTGCATTACAGGCGCAGCCCCCCGGCAGGGATACATTGCACCGCGATACCACTTTGTTTGGTTTTGGACAGGCCAAAGCAGTATTGATACATGCGCCGATTCTGCTTGGGAGTAGCCAAGGCATAAACATCGTAGCTAACAGGCAACAGTTTTGTTTTGACTTGACAATGGAAATAGAATTATTTTATGGAGGCAGAAGAAGCCTTGAAACCTGTTTGTTTATTAATACAACAGACGGCTATATTGGTTATACCCAACCATCAATGGGTGGTTCAATTAATATGCTGATACCGGAAATAGAGAGTTTTCGGTTTACCATTATGAGTTTTAAGCTCAATAATATTTATACTTATTTTAATCAAAAGGCAAACCACGATATATTAAACCATCTTGTATCTACTTCCAATACAGATACCCATGAATACCAGATGAACAACTTGTTGACTGCAACTCCACTATCCCGTAAAAGCGAGCGCCGTACTTATTGCAGCGGCAAAGCAGAAGCGCTTGCGTACAAACGCAGCGATGAGCCTACTACTTGGTTTATTTACGGTGACAGATACCCGCAATCATTGCAGTGCCAAAAATTTTTAGGCGTATTTGGCGTTGGCGTGGTAAAAACTGATGCAGGCTGTTACATTGTAATGGAAAGGCAGGCAGGTAGTAGTTATACAGTAATAAAGCATATTGAAAGAACGCATATTTGTTTTGACCCTACGGGATTTAAAATGCAGGAAGCAGATTTTTATACAAAACGTACTGCGGACTTGCAGGCAGAAAGCGATAAGATAGACCGTGATGAAGCGGATGCACAAAAACAAAAAGATTGTGTTGCAGAACGCATGGCGGAGATTAATTACCGACGGGAAGTATTGCGTTTGGAACGGGATAATCTACGCAAAGCACAACAGGGGAATTTGATGCAGGATAGAACCGCACAAAAAGGAATGATAGACTTAATGGATCCATTGATATCATTGCGCCAGGGAATATTGTCAATCAAAACGGGTATCTGTGCTTTGGAAGTAGAGATAGGCAAGCACCCGGAACGTTCGGAACAAGCTCACTCAAAATTAACTTGCCTTACCACACAACTAGCCAACCTTAATAGGGCGGAAAGCGAAATGCAAGCAGCAGACATCAGGTACGCAAGCAATATTGCATTGGCAAGTGTCGAAAAATCGAGAATATATTATAGGGTAATGAGCAGTGGGTGTAATTAGATTTTAAGAAAAGTAAAATATTTTAAATGCATTAAAAAAAACAGTATGAAAAAAATAATCATTGTTTTAGTTTGTCTATTTGTTTCTGTGATAAGTTTTTCGCAGACCATTCAGAAACCAATAAAGCTACCCACTGGAAAGCCTAATTTGCCTACACCAAATATTCCGCTATTAAAACCTGACCTGGTTGTTACAGCTATTAATTATGTTTCAGGCGAAAAGGATGTAGCAGCTGCTGAGTACAAGTTAACACTAAACCTTACCATAAAAAATATCGGTGCTGCAAATGCCGGAGCATGTAAATTGTATGCCGATTATCAGAGAGAAAGTACACATGGCACTTATTGGGCCAGTTCATTTAGCGGTGTTGATATTCTTGCTATTGCAGGTGGTGCAACTGTATCGGGCAGCTACACTTTTCGTATAAAACTTTCGGCATTGGGTTTAGGCACTTATACACTTCCAGTTAAAGTATTTATTGATAAGGATAATGCTGTAAGTGAATCAAATGAATTGAATAATTTATCATCACAAATAGATATTACTGTTACACTTTAATTCTTAACCTTAAAACTTTTTTTATCATGTCAAAAAAAATAATTGTTTTTGCAATGATGTCATTTATCATGAATCATTCTTTTGCGCAAGTTTTAAAACCAGCGCAAATGCCAACCGGCCAACCGGGTAAACCTAATTTACCAACACCCAATATTCATTTGCAACCTGCTGACCTGGAAGTTACCACAATCAGTTTTGTTTCTGCAGAATTTAAAACCGATGTTAAGTCAGAGTATATTAAGGTGAATATTACAGTAAAAAACAGCGGGCAAATAAAGGCGCCGGCTACAAAAATGATTGCCCTGTTTCAAGATGCAAAAAATAATGGCGGCTGGAAACAATTTGATAATAATGTAGACATACCTGCAATTGATCCTGGGCATACCTATAGTGCAACTTGTACATTTAAATCAGCAGCAATTGGCACTGTCAAAAACATAAACATGTATGCAGAAGCCGATGGCAACAGAACTGTAACGGAGATCAGTGAAACAAACAATGCATCTCCGCACATTCTTATTGGCCTATAATATTTTAAATAACAACACGAATTAACCAATTAACAGCCTTTTTTTTCATTGACTAAAAAATATTTTTATGATCAATAAAAAACAAATTGCAACAATCTTATTGTTTTGCTTAAACAGCACGACCTGTTTGCTTGCACAAACACCCATGAAAGTTGTAACAACACCTGTGGTTGCCAATACGAGAATATTAACTGCAGATGAGCTATACCTTAGCCAAGGAACTTTTATCATTCGTACTAATAAAGACTACAAATATTTAACGGTTAACACAAGCGGCTCTTCGGCTGCAGCTGGTTCAGATGTGTATGTAGCTAATTATGCTTACAACGACCCTGTGCAAACATGGAGTTTTATTTCAAAAGATGGCGGCTTTTATAAAATAAAATCAGGTACTGGTTTTTTTCTTACACAAAAAAAAGTACTGTTGCCAAGCCTTGATGCGGAGACAAATGATGATAACCAGCTGTGGAAACTGGTTGAATTGCCAGAGGGTTTTTATACCATTATGAACAAAGTAAATAAATACATTGTTGTTTTAAACGGCAGGACGGCAAATGGCTTTACTGCTTCATTTGCTACAACCGTTACTGACCTGGATAATCAAAAATGGCAATTGATTAAATGGAATAATGATGGACGAAAGGCAACTACGTTTGTGCCGGCTACAATGGGTTTTCACTTTGCCAATACATTTTATGGGGTAGATGCAAGTTATAGATATGGTGGTTTATGTGGGGGAATGGTATATAGTGCAATGGATTATTACAGAACACACAAAGTGCTTCCTGCACAAACCTACAAGCCTGCTAACCGCACACCATTGCAATCTTATATTTTTGGAAGACAGAATAATGCCGCCATGGAAAATCAACTGGATAAATGGACTGAACTTAGGATGAACCCATTTGGCTGGAGAGATTCCGAATTTTTTGAATGGGGACTACAGGGCACAGGTGGCGGCCGATGGCAGGAATTGAAAGAATTAATTGATGCAGGTAACCCCGCACCCTTAGGGTTGTACGAAGGTGGTACAAGTAATTTTGCCGGACAGAAAAGCGGCGATCACCAGGTGTTGGCTGTAGCATATGGTGCAGGCCGATATGCAGGAGATAAGGGTGCACACAGGCAGGATATAAAAATTGTGATCTACAATCCTAATTTCCCTAATGGATCGCAAACGTTGGTTGCAGATGTATCGAGAAAATGTTTTTTTACTGTAGAAGAAGGCCAAACATGGCGCACTTATTTTGTGGATAAAAAATACAGTACTAAAACACCACCCGATGTTAGTGCTTTAGCTGCAAACGAATCTGATGGAAGCATCAGGCATTTGTATGCAACTTTTAGAACAGGAGGGGATGACCTGCGTGGCGGCAGCGATAACGTGCATTTAACGATCAATTATAACGACGGCACCTTTCAAACATTTCAAAATGTAAATGGCTTGGCAAGATGGGTGGATAATAATGAAGAAACCGTTCCGCTTACACTTAACCGTGCTATATCAAAATCTATGATAAAGAATATTACACTCACTACAACTTTTGGAGGAGGCATTGGTGGCGATAACTGGAACCTTGATTGGTTTTGCCTGAACAATGGCGGTAATGTAGATATAGTTTGTGTAAATACCGGTAACACAGACCCCAAACCATTGTTCAGATTTACCGGGGATCAAAAAACATTTACCATTCCAGTAAGATAAATTAATTGATGAAACAGAAAATAAGTATACTGTTGTTAGCAACATATATTTTTCTGTGCCCAAAAATTAGTGCACAAGGAAAATATACCAGCACATTTAAGCGGTTGATAGGAACAACCTTCAGCAATGAAAAACATATTGCTGGGCTACCGGGTTATAAATTTACACAAGGTGAGCTAATAACCGATATCAGGTACTGGGAAGCACAATTTATTGATGTATATGTAAAAGGGACAACAGCAGTGGTTATATACTCATCCCAAATTGACAGTGCTGTAAAAAAATATGCCATCATTGATATCATAGAAATAAAGGGGATACTTAAAGATTGGGATGTTAAAACAACAGGTTGCATGTATGGGCAAACTGAAGGAGAGATCATTGTTGCGCTGGTAAAGCGCGGCAGTAAACAATATGCTGCTGCTGTAAAAAAAGCATGGCTTTGTAACAGGGATAAATTAAGATTTGAAGAAATTGCTGCTGGAAATATTAAATGTTTAAACGAAGGGGAAGCAAATGAATAGCTTGGTATGCTTGAACAAAAAAGGGCAATTCTATAAAGAACTGCCCTTTTTTATATGCGTTAATATTATTCTACGTTTACCCTTATACCTTCACTATGCGCTGTAAACTCTGGTGCATACATACATTGAATAGTAGTGATGCCATTGCTGAAATTACCGGCATGTGTAACAAACAAACTATATTCAAAAACATAACTGCCTTTATTGAGCGAACCAAAAAAGAAATTGGTGCTGGCATCTTTGGTGCTTTCGTAATAACCAAGCCCGCCCTGGTATTTATATTCACTCAATACAGTGGTTGGTTCCATACAAGCCGCCCTCATATCTTTCATGTGCACATATTCCATATCTCTATCCACTTTTAATTCGATTCTCACTTTTATTTTATCGCCAACTTTTAATTGTGCATTGTCAGTTATAGCAACTAATACCGGCCCTTTATCGCTGTTTTGTTCAATGAATAATTGTTTCTTTAATTTCAATGGTGTTTCCGAAGGCGTGATTTTATCAAGGTCTTCAAAGTATTGCCAGTATACACTTCCCCAGCTTGTTGAGGCGTTTAGGGGTTTAGAAGTTGAGGGGTTCAAGTTTACAGAAATATTACCCATTTCCGGTTTTACTTTTTCGCCACTAATTCTGTTTTTAAAATAACCTGTACCGGCTTCTGTTGCATCATCAGTGCTTTTAATTATAGTGCTGCCTAAATTGATGGTTACTTCTTTTTCTTCGCTAAGCCAGTTATTGCCATTCAGCAATAAGGCGTAACAGGCTTCGGCAGTTGCTTTAGTGGTTTTCCAATTTTGGGTTTGCTTTTGTTTCAGCAACCAGGTTTTTAAATCATCAACGGTGGAATTGTTTTTATCAATATCAGTAAATGCTTCAATCATCATGGCCTGGCTTTCTATTGGCGCTTGTTGCCAGTAATATCCGCCTGTTGTCCATTCTTTCCAGTACATACCCATTTCTTCTTTATTGATAGCATTTTCTTTTAAAGATTTGATGATGGCTTTTGGTGTAACATCATCTTTGGTTCGGTTTAATGCTAAAGCAATCATAGCCTGCATATACTTGCTGTTGCTCAACCAGTATTTCTGCGATTGCCCACGGTAATAATTATACGCTGTTAAAGAAGCATCTGCAATTTTATACTCTGGAAAAAAGCTGCGCATGTACAAATATTGAATCTGCAAATCGCTTAAATTATTGCTCGCTAATTTTACTTTAAAACGAATTAAATAGTCGTAATCTTCTTTTATTTTTTTATCGAGATAAACAATGCCTTTGTCGATAATAGTTTTTATTTTTTGATAACTGTCGCTGCTTAAAGTATTTAATTTACGTAAATGCCCGATGCCGGTGATGATGTACTGTGTAATATATCTATCATCTGGGCCGCCTTTAAACCAAACAAAACCACCATTCTCGCTTTGCATTTCCTGTAGCTTATTAAATGCCTTATCCATTTCGCTGCCCATCTTCACCATGTCAAAAAGCAATGCAATATTTTTCTTTTGCTGGTTTTCATTTTGTGCATCCATCACCCATGGTGTTTCTTCAAGCAGGGCAGATTTTAATTCCTGGTTCTTTTCCAAATTGCTTTGCAACGCCGCAGTGTCAACTGTCTTCCATTTTTCAAAAACGGTTTTTATTTTTGGCATGCTGTTGCTGATGTAGGTTGCCAACGAATTGGCATAATAACGGTTAAAAGTTTGCTCCGCACATTCGTAAGGGTATTCCATCAGGTAAGGCAAAGCCTGCACCGCATACCATGCAGGATTGCTGGTATATTCCACCGTTAGTGCATGGTTGCTGATAGTATTGCTGCTTGCGCTGTTTATCAATTTATCAAACTTGAAAGATTTTGTGGTTTGATTGCGCAAGTTAATGGGCATGCTTTCCGTTACCAATGTTCTGTTGGTTAATACAGGCAATGCCATTTCTTCGCCATCGCTGGCGTTGGTTGTTGTAGCAACAATCCTGTACGTCATGGCGCTGTTAAAGTTGAACGGTACTTCCATTGGGAATTTTACCACGCTGCTTTGCCCCGCTGCAACAGTAAAATATTGCGATGGAAAAACATTCTTAAACCAACCATCAACGGGTTTATTGGTAGCTGCATCCAGCAATTCCAATTGTGCAGTGCCGGTTACTTCGCTATCAGCAAGGTTTACAATTTTTGCGGTAAACTCCATGGCATCGCCTTCACGTAAAAAGCGAGGGGCATTGGGTTGCACCATCAATGGCTTTTGAGTGATGGTTGTTTTTTCGCTATAACCGCTGGCTAAATCTTTGGTATGTGCCAATGTCATCAACTTCCATTTGGTCAATGCTTCGGGAATGGTAAATTCAAAACTGATATTGCCTTCTGCATCTGTTCTTAAATTAGGAAAGAAGAAAGCAGTTTCGTTGAAGTTTTTGCGGATTTGAACGGCGTCGTTGTTAGATTGATTTTTATCTGCTCCAATTCTTAAAAAGGGAACTGTGGTAGTTACAGTGCCATTCAAGCCACTATTTGTATAGAATGTTGATTCGTCAAGTTTTTTTTCATAGTCTAATTTATTATTTGTTGTTAGCTTAAACATGACATTTCCTACTGCTACATTTGAATCCATAACTGGAGAAGAAGGGTCTCCCTTCCTTTTCATTGGTGCAGCATAGGCATAAGAGGCTTTAGTTGCTTTCAGGTCGTATGAATAGCCAATTGGCATTTGTGTGGGGCTTAACCACAATGGTTCTTCCGCTTTGTTGGTTCTGTAAGTCCCCAGCCTATCATAAATTTTGTTTGATGTATTTACATAATTATATTCCTGTTTATTGTACTCTTCACCTTCAATTTCTTCAAAACCATTCTCTTCCCAATTTATATTATTGTATAAAGATGACCAGATATTCAGTGCACCCCAACTATGTGGTTTAAATTGGTCGAGCGATTCATCATACATTCCTGCCAGCATTTCGGCCGCCACTTTTTCTCCTTTGCTGCCGCTGATTTTTACAGTCCATTTTTCTTTGGCACCGGGTAATAATTTATCACGAAAAGTGGAATAGGTGATATTCAATTCTTTATTGCTCCATGGAATTTCAAAACTTTCACCTCCTTTATAAACACGGTTGTGTTGTACAAATACATAATTCATGGCCATGCCGCCACGGTCTTGTTCTCCCGCAGATTGCGCAAATGTCGCAGATTGGCCTTTAATGATAGTTGGATATGTAATTGCCGGTTGGCTATTCATTTTGGATAATGTATGTATCAACCAGATATTATCAAAACCAGTTGCAATATTGTATTCAATTTTTTCTCCGGGCTCAACGGTTTGTTTTTTTACATTCACTGTTAAAGGCTCGTTGCTTCCTGTGGTCTGTGGTCTGTTGTCTATCGTCTGAAAATATTTTTCTGCTCTTACTTCTTCGCCATACTTATCTTTTGTTGTAGCAACAATTTTGTACCAGCCGGCATCCCAATTCCTAATTCCTAATTCCCAATTCCCTTTTTCACTAGTGCTATCAGTTTTATCTAAAGCTTTATCTCCCAATGGCCACTTGCTCATCTGGTCTTCATCTTTGTAGATATCATAAGGAAAATAACCAGTGTATTCATCTTTGCTCATTACAAATTGATCGGGCATATCCCAATATCTTTCCCTGAAAATTTTATTGGGAGATTTTACTTTGGTGATGGTAACATTTACTTTCGCCTTTTCAAAAATATCATTAAGGTTGGTGCTGCGAATGTTTAATGTTTTTAAACTATCGGCAATAATTTTTTCGGGGATATCAATATTCAATTGCAGCATTTGATAAGCTACTGCAACAGAAGTGTTGCCGCTTCTTGTTTCGCCGTTGATGTCGGTAACATCGGCACTTACTTCGTAGTAAAAAATGGGTTGGCTTTTTTTATCTACGCTTTCATCGGGCAATGCTTTAAATGTAATCTTAAATTCACCTTTTGCATCAGTAATTATTTCACCATTGGTAATTTCAGTTTCTTCATTGCGGCCATAACCACCAAGTTTAAAATAACTCCATTCCCACCAAATGGGGTATTGTACTTTACGCACCACACGGTATTTTACTTTGGCGCCATCAATATTATTACCGGCATAAGCTTTTGCAGTACCTGTAATTTTTATACTGTCATTTAAACGATAGCTACCTTTTGGTTTTTCTATTTCCGTAAAAAATTTAGGGCGTTTGTATTCTTCTACACTGAATGATTCCGAACCGTTATTGGTACTATCAAATACACTGAATTGTCCGTTTAAAATTCCTTCTGGTAATTTAAAAGAACCATTAAAACTGCCAAAATCATTGCTGGTAACTTTCAATTCAGTTACTTTTTGGTTATTGGCATTGCGTAAAATAATAGTGGTAAAAAAACCTGGCACTACGGCGCTTTTTGAGGTTATTTTTTCATTCTTAATTACAATCCCCTTAAAATATACCGTTTGTCCTGGGCGGTAAATACTTCTATCAGTAAATAAAAACGTAAATGGTTTTGAATCTGGCGTTTCATAAGTATTATAACTATTGTAACTTCTGTACCCTTCGTTGTCATCCATAAACAATTCATCATTGTTATACTTCATTTGAAATATAACATTGCGGTAGTCTGTAGTTTGCTTTAATTTAAATAAACCATTTTTATCTGTAGTGTAACTCTCTGCTTTTTTATCCTCATCCTTGCTGGTTTTATAATTGTATTTGGTTTCATAAGCCTGCACTTGAGTGTTGGCAAGTGGTTGGCCATTGTCACGGTTCAATACATAATACTCGTTATTGTTGTTATGGATATAGCTGATATTGCTTACATAAGTTAGCTGCCTTGCAATAATATTTTTGGTAAGAGAAAAATTTGGGTCAATACTGGCTAAGATTAAATACATGCCACTGCTTAAACCATCCACTTTAATTTCTGTACTGTGGCTTTGGTAATCTTGTGGGTCGGGTAAATTAACGCTCCAGTTTTTAATGGGCTTCATAGTTACATAGGCAGCCCAAAGTTTATCATACTCTCGTCGGTCTAATTTTTTTATTTCATCTCTTGAAGTTTTTACCACACGGAAATAAAGCTTTTGTACATTTTTATAAGTTATCAGACTGCGGAAAGGGTCGTTGATGGTATTTACTTTTTCGGTAGTAATATTTAATGATGGTTGCAAAATACTGCCAATCAGGTTTTGGCTATTAATACCACCTTCGCTTTTAGGAAATTTTTTAACTATCGCTTCAGCTAATTCTTTCGCTCTTTTTATTTCATATTGATTTTCAGTTTTGGTATTCGCTTCAAACTGTTGTCCACGGGTATAATAAATTTGTGCTCTTAAATATGCAGCCTGTGCCGATGCAGGATTGTCTGCATATTTATCTTCAATATTTTTTAAAGCTCTTTCATACAATTTTTCTTTCTCTTCGATAGTGCTGTGTTCATATACAAAATTTAAACGTATTAAATCCGCATCAATCAAAGCATCTCCATTGGCATCATTCAAATGGAATTTTAAAATATCCTGCAACAATAAAATAGCTTTATGCTGGAGTGAAGCCGTGTCCCTAGTTTTAAAAGGAGCAGTACTGAATTCTGCTGCAGGCGAAAATGCTTTGGCATCATTTATTTTAAATTCGTAAGCAGGTTTTGTCAACTGGTTTTCATCTGTCATAAAATACGCCAGGGCACGGTTGGCTAAAAAATCAAATAGTGTTGGCCTTAGCTGGCGTGTATTTTCTCCTTTAATGATAATGGGTTCAAAAGCATCCAGCTTGGTTGCCTTTAAAAGATTATCATTTTGTAAAGAAGCTTTGTATAATTTACTGATTACAGAGTGTATCTTATCAATACTCCATGTAGTAATGTCTTTGCTTTTTTCATCTTGAAGTTTGGTGCGGTCGTAAAATTTCCAGCGGTTGTTTTGCAGGTATTGCCAAAACATTTCTGCCTGCATGTTTTGCAAAATATTTTTTGCTGGCGCTTTTGCTTTTTCAATTAAAGTATCTACAAAAAAAATATTGTTCGCTTGGCTATCATCATCTACCATATTGCGGTATTTAATTTGATACATGCAGCTTTTTATTTGCTGTGCATCATTATTATCTTTTATGGCCAAATTATAAATTAGCATCACTTCTGCTAACGCGGATTTTGTGAGCCCTTTCTTTTCCAGGTCTTCCACTTTTTTCCAATTACTTAAATAATCATTTTTTGTTTGTGCCATAGCGGTAAATGATAGAGCGGTAAAAACTACCAGTAAAACTTTCTTTAAAAACATACAAGACGATTTATATTACAAGATACAATTAAGAACGGTGAATATCGAATGTGAAATATCGAATGTTGTTGCGAGGGTTGCCAACCTTTGTAATGCTCTTTAATTATAAGATATTTTAGAAAAGGTTGGCAACCATACCTAAGATTAATCCCAATAACATTCGATATCTCTTTAGATGTAAACTAAAACCTTATTTCATAAAATAACCTTCATTTTTTTCTTTAACGTTTTCTTAAGTTGTTTTTTGGCAAGCGGCATAGCGTTTGAATATTTGATGTCAAGCAGCAAAAAATAAAATAAAGCTGCACATTAATTCACTTTTAAAATTTACTACAATGAAAAAAAATTTTACTCTTTTTGCCGTGATGGGAATTATCTCTTCAAGTTTTGCACAATGGAATAACGGTGGCGGCCGTGGTCCAGGCTTCGATAACCGCAATGATAATTTTAGAAGCAGCACATTAGTGATAAATGCATTTACCGAAAAACGTTTTACTGTAATGGTAGATAATATGCAATATCAACTGAACGCTGATTATGGTAAAAGGCACGACAACACTATTAATTTAGCTTCGTTAGGTGCCGGTAAACACACTGTTACCATCTACGAAACAAAAACTGGTTTCTTTAGCCGCCAAAAACAAAAAGAAGTGTATTGTGCTTCCATGTTTTTAAAACCAGGTACCGAAACTTCTTTAAACATTAATGGTTACAGTCAGGTAAATGTTTCAGAAAAAAGATTGTTTCAAGATAACGGCAATGGTTATGGCAGAAATGATAACAAATGGGATGATAGGCGTGATGACAGAAGGCACTAAGATTTCCCCTTGATGCTACATATACAAAAGGCCCCCGAAAATTTCAGGGGCCTTTATTTTATTATTTCATCAGTCTTCGACAACCTTTCGACAAGCTCAAGGTGACAAAACTGACAAAAGCACTAATCAGATTACTTTTTAAGTGCCGCTGCCATTGTTTTACCAATATCTGCAGGGCTTGCCACTACGTGAATACCACATTCTTCCATAATTTTCATTTTAGCAGCAGCGGTATCATCGGCGCCGCCAACAATTGCACCGGCATGGCCCATGCGCCTGCCCGGAGGAGCGGTTTGGCCGGCAATAAAGCCAACTACCACTTTTTTATTGCCTGTGCTTTTTATATAGTTGGCCGCTTCTGCTTCCATGCCGCCACCAATTTCACCAATCATTACAATAGCATCAGTTTCGGGGTCGTTCATAAATAATTCCACTGCTTCTTTAGTGGTAGTACCAATGATTGGGTCGCCGCCAATACCAATAGCTGTAGAAATACCTAGGCCTGCTTTTGCCACCTGGTCAGCCGCTTCGTAAGTTAATGTACCCGATTTTGACACAATACCAATCCTTCCTTTTTTAAAGATAAAGCCCGGCATAATGCCCACTTTACATTCATCGGCAGTTATAACGCCCGGGCAATTTGGCCCTATCAAACGAGTTGTTTTTCCTGCTAAAAAATTCTTCACCTTCACCATATCCTGCACCGGAATACCTTCTGTAATACAAACTACCAAAGCAATGCCTGCATCAGCCGCTTCCATAATGGCATCGGCCGCAAAAGCTGGTGGCACAAAAATGATGCTCACATCGGCGCCGGTTGCTTTAACAGCATCGGCAACGGTATTAAAAACGGGTTTATCCAAATGGGTAGTGCCGCCTTTGTTGGGCGTAACACCGCCAACCAGGTTAGTGCCGTATTCAATCATTTGCGTGGCATGAAACGTACCTTCTGTACCGGTAAAACCCTGTACTATTACTTTAGAGCTTTTGTTAACGAGAACTGACATGGAATAATGAATAATTGATAATGAAATAATGTATAATAATCGGCGCAAAGATAGGGTAGAAGCGTTATTATAGAAAGGGATATTTTGGAGACGAGCTTTGGAACGTTGATGGGGCAGAAGTGGCGACGCTCCGTTCAAGAGTGGGGCTTTGATTGGGCTTTAATTAAAGCGAAGAATGAAGTATATATTTGTAAAAATTCAGGAGATTATGAATTTAAAAAGGCTGGCAATTTTGACAATAGTACTCCACTTTTTTATAATTGTTGGATTCGCACATGGAATTGCGTGCATAGGATTACTGGAAATTTTTGGGATACCTACTTTTTTTGGAATGGGAGCGGAAGATTTTTCATTTTCATTAATAGCCGAATACGAAAAATCGCTTGGCGCATCAGCTCTATTTGCTCTTGTGGGACATATTATTCTAATTACATCAATGTATATTAAAAGCAACAATAAAAAATATCGGACAAGAATTACCGGAGTTGTTTTTTTATTGGTTTCGTTTTATTACGTAGCGCACAATTTATTTACAGATGATGCAGCCCTAATTGGTTTTTTTAGCGGACTGCCATTTGCTATCTGTTCAGTCATTTTATTGTATCGGCTTAAAAAAGAAAAATCAATTTTTTTAAACAGGAATGAAGTTTAATCACTTCAACAATTCATCCATATTTCTGTCATTATCAATCTTTCCTTTCGCTTCCAGCATACGCATATCTTTTGCATCCTGCAAAAATTCTGATGCAAAGATGAACTCATTCAAACGCTGGCTTTTAGAAAAAATGATTTCTTTATTATTGCCGCTCCATTCTTTTTGCCCCTGGTACATATATAAAATATTTTCACCAATTTCCATTACACTGTTCATGTCGTGTGTATTGATGACGGTGGTCATGTTAAACTCCTTGGTAATTTCGAAAATTAATTTATCTATCACCATGCTCGTTTGAGGATCGAGGCCGGAGTTGGGTTCATCGCAAAATAAATACTTCGGATTCAATACAATTGCCCTTGCAATACCCACACGCTTTTTCATGCCGCCACTAATCTCTGCAGGAAATTTTTTATTGGCATCTTTTAAATTCACCCTTTCTAAGACTTCGTCTACCCTTTTCTGTTTTTCGCTGTGGCTCATAGGAGAAAACATATCCAGTGGAAACATTACATTCTGTTCAACTGTCATGCTATCAAATAAGGCGCTGCCCTGAAAAAGCATACCGATCTGCTGGCGCAATTCTTTACGGTGTTCTTCTGTCATGTCAGTAAAGTTTACGCCATCGTAAATAATTTCACCTGAGTCCGGCTCAAATAAACCCACCAAACATTTTTGTAATACTGTTTTGCCGCTACCGCTGGTACCAATGATAAGGTTGCACATGCCCGTTTGCATCACATGGCTTACATCATTAAGTACTACCTTGTCATCAAAAGATTTTTTTATGTTTTTAAACTCTATCATAAATTTATAAGAAGAGGGCTGCCAAAATATAATCCGCAAATAATATCATTATACAACTTACCACCACACTTTTTGTACTGCTGCGGCCAATTTCTAAAGCGCCGCCTTTTACATAATAACCATAATAAGCAGGAATGGTACTTATAATAAACGCAAAGGTCAACGCCTTGTACATGGCAAACAGTACATTGTAGGGCATAAAACTTTCTATCAATCCCCTGTCGTAAGTATCGGTGGATAAAATACCCGATGCCGTGCCAGCCAACCTTCCGCCCCAGATACCTAAAGCCATTGCTAAAATTACCAATAAAGGAATGGTGATTAATGAAGCGACTATCTTGGGCAATATCAAATAGGTTTTGGTATTGATGCCCATTATTTCCAATGCATCAATTTGTTCGCTCACCCGCATGTTGCCTAATTCACTTGCAATCTTACTGCCGATTACACCGGCCAATACAATACAAACCAACGTTGGTGCAAATTCTAAAATAACGGTATCACGTACAATTTGTGCGATGGTACTTTTTGGAATAATGGGGCTTACCAATTGATAGGCTGTTTGCACAGCACTTACCGCACCCATAAAAACGGATATGATAACCACAATGCCTAATGCGCCAATGCCAATTTCTACGCACTGGTGCATAAATTCTTTCCAATACACTTTCATGTTTTCGGGCTTTGTAAACATGCCCTTCAACATTAAAAGATAACGGCCAAAATGAGTGAAAAAAGTCATCTACGGTTTTCGGTTTACTGTTTTGTGTTTACTGATGTTCGGGTTAAAGTATTCTTGTTTACGGCTACAGTTATTAGTTTAAAGCTACAATAAATTTGATTTAGATAACCTACGTATAAAAAATAGTCTTTCAAACTTAGTCAACAGAAAACACTACATATCGTGGCTGGTTTTCTTAAACCTTTTCCACCATTTACTTTTTTTAACGGCTTCCTGCGTGTTATTTGTTTTACATTTTAGCTGGGCATCTACTACTGCAATCAACACCATATTAAATATAGAACGAATGGAACTGCCTAACTGCAATACGTGTACCGGTTTTTTTAACCCTAATAAAACAGGGCCTATTGAATCGGCTCCGCCTACTTCCTGTAACAAATTGTATGCAATATTTCCTGCAGCCAAATTAGGGAAGATAAGGGTATTAGTTTCCCCATCTACCAATTCGCTGAAAGGATAGTTGTCTTTTAAAATATCTTTATTAAAAGCTAAAATACCTTGTACTTCACCATCACAAACCAAAGTAGGGTCTTTTTCTTTTACAATTTCTCTTGCTCGGCGCACCAGTTTTGCTTCTTCGCCATCGCTGCTGCCAAAGTTGCTGTAAGAAAGCATGGCTACACGAGGTTTGATATTAAACTGCCTTACTTCTTTTGCAACAAGTAAAGTGATTTCTGCAAGCTCTTCGGCAGTTGGATTAAAATTAATGGTAGTATCAGCTAAGAACAACGGCCCACGCTTGGTGAACATGATGTACATGCCCGCAATTTTTTTAACGCCATCTTCAGTGCCGATTACCTGCAAAGCAGGTTTGATGGTATCGGGATAATTTCTGCTCAAGCCGCTAATCATACAATCTGCCTCACCAGTTTCAACAAGCATACAGCCAAAATAATTACGGTCCTTCATGGCTTTGTAAGCTTCATATTTATTCATGCCGCGGCGCTGGCGTTTTGCAAAAAATATATCGCCCATTTTTTTGCGCCACTCTTCATGGGCATCATCTTTGGGATTAAGAATGGGAATACCTTCGAGGTCTACTGCATTGGCTAATGCCAGTTGTTTTATTTTTGTTTCATCGCCTAATAAAATCGGGTAAGCCACACCTTCTTCCTGTGCCAGTTGTGCGACCTTTAACACTTTTAAATTTTCAGCATCTGCAAATACTACCCTCTTCGGGTCTTTTCTTGCTTTATTACCAATAACACGGCTGAGCTGATTATCTAGCCCTAATCTTTTATTTAATTGAAGTATATATTCATTCCAATCTTTTATAGGGTATTTTGCTACGCCACTTTCCATTGCTGCTTTTGCAACAGCAGGTGCGACTGTAGATAATAACCTTGGGTCTACAGGTTTTGGAATGATATAATCCGGGCCAAAGGAAATAGTTTTTTCATTGTAAGCCATATTCACAATATCTGGTACGGCTGTTTTGGCCAGGTCTGCCAAAGCCTTTACTGCAGCCAGTTTCATGGCTTCGTTAATAGTGGTTGCCCTCACGTCTAAAGCACCTCTGAAAATATAAGGAAAGCCTAAAACATTATTTACCTGGTTGGGATAATCACTTCTTCCGGTTGCCATGATCACATCCTTGCGTGCAGCAGTAGCCGCTTCGTAACTAATTTCAGGGTCAGGATTTGCCATAGCAAAAACGATGGGGTGTTTTGCCATGTCTTTCACCATTTCTGGGCTAACGGTATTGCCTGCACTTAAACCAATAAATACATCCGCATCTTTAAATGCCTTTGCCAAATCATACTCTTTGTATTTGGCATCTACACAAAAAGGCAATTTCTGTTCTTCAATATCGGGGCGACCTTTGTATAAGATCCCTTTACGGTCAAACATCATAAAATGCTCGGGCTTTGCACCCAGCGACACATATAATTTTATACAAGCCATTGCTGCAGCGCCAGCGCCATTCACTACAAAACGAACTTTTTCTATTTTCTTTTTTTGAATTTCCAATGCATTCAGTAAAGCGGCTGCACTTATAATGGCAGTACCATGCTGGTCATCATGCATGATGGGAATTTTGCAGCGCTTCTTCAATTCCTGTTCAATATAAAAACATTCCGGAGCTTTAATATCTTCTAAATTAATGCCTCCAAATGTTGGCTCCAGCGCTTGTACAATTTGTACAAATTTTTCGGGGTCTGTTTCGTTTATTTCGATGTCAAAAACATCGATATCAGCAAAAATTTTGAATAGAACACCCTTGCCTTCCATAACAGGTTTGCCGGCTTCGGGGCCAATATTTCCCAAACCTAATACTGCAGTGCCGTTACTGATTACGCCAACTAAATTTCCTTTGGCGGTGTATTTATAAACGTCTTCGGGGTTGGCAGCAATTTCTAAACAGGGTGCCGCAACGCCGGGCGAATAAGCTAGTGAAAGATCTCTTTGTGTCTTGGCCTCTTTTGTTGGGATAACTTCTATTTTACCAGGCCGGCCTTTTGCATGATATTCCAATGCCTGTTGTTTGCGTAATTCTTCTTTTTGCATAATTGTAGATTAACAGCTCATGTAGCAAGTGTAAATTCTGTACCAAACTTAAAAGCGCTTTGGTATAGTACCTTCATTTTAAATATATTAAGAATAAGGCAACTATGCCACTGAACTTGAGGGTGCAATTTAGTAAAATTGAAGGATAGAGACATTTCTTTCTAATTTCTGCAAGAAATCGGAATTTGCCATTTTTTATTTGGGAAAACAACCTTGTTGTCTTTAATTAAAAGATATTTTTCTGTAAAATTGGAAGCCCCGTGAATACAATAATCCGACAATAATGCTCCGGGAAGATTTATTATAACTTTATAAGATAAACCTGGCTTTAACCACAAGGTTATCGGTACGCCAAAAATCCTGCTCAATAAACTTATTTCCATCATTTTAATTGTGCCGTTTTTGAAACTGACAGAAGAATTATTTAAAATCAATTTTTTACGGTTGTTCTTAATTGTTCTTGCAACGGCGAAATAGGGTGATAAAGGATGTTCAAAACGATAATACATTGGTTTGCCATCAATACTTTGAAAGGTAATTTTTTGAATGTCTGTTTTGATCTTTGTGGTAACTATCTTAAAAAATGGGCTGTTTAAAATAAAATCAAATTTATCCAGATAAATGGTATCGTTTGAGATATGACACTTGTCGAAATAAAAATAAGTATGTTGCTCACAACCTGTACTAAGATAAATGTAATTCATAGTATCAACCATAAGGTCTTCGCCACATAGTTGAACTTCTTTATCTCTCTGCCACGCATATAATCTTCCAGGACAATTGGATTGAGCATAAATTTTTGTGCAAATAAACACGCAAAAAGCTAAAATAATTTTCATTGAAATGGAATATATTAAAAGCAACTGTTTTTTACTTCTTTGCCTTAAAACTCCATGTAACCAAAAATTCCGCTACAATTTCTCCATCGGCATTAACGCCGGTGCTTTTTGCTACGATGGTTTTGCCTTGCCGGGTTGCAATGGCAGACTCTATAGTTTGTTTTATCAACAGGCCATCATTGCAGGTGAAAACCGTTTTGCCCACTGCTTTTTTAAAAAAGTTACCGGTAATGCTTACGACCAGCATACTTACAGCAGGTGTCCTTTTATAAATATGTGCTAAACCTAAAATGCCGGTGCTCATTTCAGCAGCCATACTAAGACAGGCAAAATAAGTACTCTTAAAAGGATTTTGACTCAGCCATTTATAAGGCACTGCAGTAACGCACTGTCCTTCATCTACAAACTTTACCCTTACACCACAAAAAAATGCGCTGGGTAATTTGATAAAAGAATATAGATTGAATTTAAAACGGTTGTTGGCAAGCTTCAAAAATTTGTTCATAGACTGTAATTGTAGATTTTAGATTGCAGATTTCTAAGAATGTCGGGGGTTTAAAAAAATCTTAAATTGACAATCTAAAATCTGCAATAAAAATTAATCGCCGTACATTTTTGGATTCAACGCATTCGGGCTCCACATTTCTAAAAATGCCTGTACTTTATTTTTGTTGTAACTTTTTTTGCCATCTTCCAGGTACTCGCTGTTTTGTGTATGAATGCGGTTGCCATTGCCATCTAAAATGATAAACACTGGAAATCCAAAACGTTGCGGATAGCCATATTTGGCAAAAATTTTCTTATTCTCATTTTCTTTGCTCCAGTTTAAATGATACCAAACAAATGAAGCATTGATAACTGAATCAATTTTTGGGTCTGCTTTGCAAAACCTTGCAAATTCAATGCACCAGCTGCACCAGTTACCACCGCCTTGTAACAGCACATATTTATTTTCGGCTTTGGCTTTTTTTATTGCAGCCGCTACTTCTTTTTCTGCATCCGCATTTGGATTGTATAATTTTGTTTCTTGGGCAAATACTTTAGCTGATGTAAAACTTACAAATAGAAAAAGAAATATTTTTTTAGAGAAATTCATTTGATATATTTTTTATTTCAACCGCTGAAAGGTTTGTTCAAATATTATTGTTTATCAACTTCAACCACACAGCCCACTACATTTTTTTGTTCCGATGCATCTGCCTTAAAATAAATATTGCCTGCGCTGTTGTTGCTGAATTTTACATTGGTAATAGCCATGCTGCTGATAGCTTCATTTAATTTACCAGCATAAGTAGGTTGAGTGCTTTTATTGATTGCGGCATTCAATGCATTGTAATCTAAAGCCTGCTTGCTTACCACTATTGCCATTAAATCCTTAGTGCCAATGCTGTCGGCCATATAAGACTCTTTGCGTGGAAACAAACGGTAACCTGTAACACCAAAATAAGGGGAATGAATAGGCTTGTAAGGAAATAAAACATTACTGCTGTTATCAGTTAGCTGTCCAAAAACATAAGCATAACATTCCAACGCATTTTTAATTTCCAATTTAAACCGGGTGCCTTTTTTTACTGGGGCTGTGGTAGTAAAGACATTACCATTACCAGCACGTAAACTAATATATTGTTTTGTGGTATTATTTACCAAACCAATATTACATTCAAAATCTACATTTAATGCAGCGCCGGTTTTTGGCAGTGGGTCAATGCCGTAAGCTTCTCTTACAAATTTTCTAAAATCGCCATAACGAACGTATCCGATACCATTATCTCCCCATGCCGGCCCCCAACTGTTCATCAATTGAAAAGCACCACCTTCAATGCGGTCATCGTAACCAATTACACACATGGCATGGCCACCAAAACCCTGCATGGTATAATCATCTTGCGTAGGATGCCAAACTTTTTGTCCCATCATATCCTGCATAAAACTTCCGCCTACCATCATGCCAATTACTACCGGTGCATCTTTTGCCAAATGTTCTTTAATGGCACGAAAATTTAAAACACTTACTCCTGCATCATCTGTTAAACGATTAAAACCATGTATTTTATTATTGGCAGCCAATGCAAACATCGATTGGTCGCCCTGGTTGCTACAACTTTGGTCGGTATAAGGAAATTGCTGCAATGGTACGGCGCCTTTTTGCTGCATAAATTCCATGGCTTTAATAATGTAAGAACCTTCACAGCCATCTAATCCAATATTGTTATATAAAAAAGATGGGCTGAATGCAAGGCTGTTAGGATCTTTTGGGCGAGTGCTTACATTTTGCAAAATAGTACGTGCTGCATAACCGCTGCTCCAGGCTACACAACTGCCCTGGTGGCCCTGGTCTTTACGGTCGGGGGCAAATGCTAACAACGAAACTCTTTCAGGCAAAGGGTTTTTAGCATCATCATCGCTTAAGCCTTCATATACACTTGCTTTTTTAAATTGTTCAGGGTCTAATTTTCCGCCGGTTGCAAATTTTGCAATCGTATCGGTTATTCCGCTGGCACCGCTAAACTGATTTCTAAATAAAAAAAATGCACCTGCAGCTACTACTAACAGCAGTATGATTTTTTTTCCGCCGCCACCACCGCTAAATAAGCTAAATATCAATGGTAAAAAACTGAGTAAACCGCCACCGCCGCCACCGCCCGGGTTACCGCCGCCTCCACCGCCTGAGTTGTCATTCTGCGGATTATAATCATCTTGATTTTCATTGTCATCCACCATTCTTATTGGCATAGCTGTAAATTTTTATGGGTTAAAAGTAAGCAGATTTTTATAAACAAACTGAGGTGTTTATAGTTTCTAGAAATAGATTGTAATAGCTGTAATTTGGTTGCAGTAATTTTATTTTTCCTTTTCCAGTATTTCAAATTGCCGGCTTACGCTTAACCCATTTTCATCTACCAATGTAATAATATGTTTGCCGGGAGAAGGGTTTAGCGCCATCTGGTGAAAGTTTTGTGTGGTGCCAATAAAATTATCATCAAGGCTCCAGAAAATTTTTGCACCGCTTCTTCTGTGGGCTGCGGTAAAAACGGTTTTGCCTTTTTCGCCGCTTACTTCTAAGGGCACATAAATTTTTGCATCTTGTTGCGGGTAGATGATTTCCATTACCTTCCCCGTTTCGGCAAATTCGCAACCAGCTTTAAATGGGGGCAACACTTTGTAGTCTGCATTTTTTTGTTTGTAATAATATTCCATGGCAGGGGATAGGATGAACCAGCTTTTGTGCTGCATGTTGGATGGGCTTTCGCATTGTTGTGTTACACGAAAATTTCCTGTAGCATCCAAATGAATTATTTTATGGTAAGGGCAAAGCGGTACTTTGTTGCCATTAGGCGGCATAAATAAAGTATCTACATCAGGGCAATCGATATTGGCACGATAGCCACTTTGCCTGCAAACCGGTACATACACGTAATTGTATTTTGGTTTTTCAAACCAATTAACGCTGGGTAATAGACGAAAAATATCAAAGAGAATAGGTGCTGCAGTTTGCACGCCTACCAGCCCCGGCCTTCCTTCGCCATCGGTGTTGCCTACCCACACCGCTACAACATTTTTTGGTGTTACTCCAATTGCCCAGCCATCTCTAAAACCAAAGCTGGTACCGGTTTTCCAGGCAATTTTTTGGGAAGAGATAAATTGCTGCCATAAACCTTCTTCGCCTGGCCGCATCACTTCCTGCATGGCTTGAAAAGTAAAGTAGATTGAAGTTGCATCTAAAGGAATATTTTTCGCTGCGTTTCCGTCGTCCGTTGTCCGCCGTCCGTTGTCAGCAATGTACTTTGGCGCATGAAAATCATTCTCATCTACCTTGCCAAGATTCCTGGTTTGGTGATTAAGTGTACGTGCCATGCTTGCATACACGCCTGCAAGGTCCCACATGGTTACTTCGCAGCCGCCCAAAATTAAACTCAGCCCGTAAGTGTCAGCGCTTCTGTTCAGTGTGGTGATGCCGCATTGCTGCAGTGTTTCATAAAAGCGCTGGTATTTGTATTGCTGCAATAATTTTACCGCAGGAATATTCAAGCTTCTTGCCAATGCCCTGTTGGCAGGTACAGCGCCATCAAAACCCAGGTCGAAATTTTGCGGTGCATAACTGCCAATTTGTGTAGGAATATCAGGTATGATTGAATTGGGTAAAATCAATCCATCGCTGAGCATTGCTGCATACAAGATGGGTTTTAGTGCACTGCCGGGGCTGCGTGGCGCTGCAATAACATCTACATCGCTTTCCATTTCTTTATTCAATGGGTCATAAATGTTACCCACATACGCTAATGTGTTTCCGGTTTCTACATCTAAAACCAATGCACAGGCATTGTTGATGCCGTTGCCTTTTAAAATAGCCTGGTGCTGTTGCACAATAGCAGCAACATTTTTTTGTAAGGTGCCATCTAAAGTGGTTTGTATTTTTGTAACGGTATTGAGTGTTTTATTTTCTTTAATGAACCTTTGTAATAAATGCGGTGAAAATTGTGGCAGCGTTAAAGGGTTGCCGGGCAAGGGTTCCAGCTTTGCCAGTTCGCAAGTTTTGGTATCTATCTTTCCTGCATCCACCAATTTATCCAATAAAGCATTTCTTTTTTTAAGTAATACATCCCTGTTTTTTCCGGGATGTACCAATGCCGGTGCGTTGGGTAAAACAGCAAGGGTTGCCATTTCGCCCCAGCTTAATTTGTCGGCGCTTCTTCCATAGTACCGCCATGCGGCTGCATCTAGACCAACTACATTGCTGCCGAAAGGCGCATTGCTGGCATATAATGCTAAAATCTCTTTTTTAGAATAAGATAATTCTAACCGAAAAGCTAAAATACCTTCTTTTAATTTATTCCATAGGCTGCGTTTATCATCTTGCTTAGAAAGGCGGATAACCTGCATAGTTAGTGTGCTGCCACCTTGCACCACACCTTTGTTCTTTATATTTTTTACTACTGCCCTGCCAATAGAAACCGGGTCTACACCGGGGTGTTTAAAAAAACGTTTGTCTTCAAAAGTAGTAATGCAGTCAATAAATTTTTGCGGTACATTTTTATTGTAGGGAAAACGCCATTGCCCATCAGAAGCGATGGTAGCGTTTAATAAATTGCCGTCTTTATCTTCTATAACGTAGCTGGTTGGGGCGTTGAATAATTTTTTGGGAAGAGATAGGTAGAACCAGATTAATAAACCCAACAGTACCAATAGTTTTATTTTGGCACCAATGCGCAAAGATTTTATTTTAGAGAAGATTTTTTTCAATTTTTATTTGGTGTTTTCCCGTGCAAAACATAATTAATGTTCAATAAAGGTATGCCGTACAAGGGAGTGTCACAACGATGCTAAATAGATTTCCTAAATCTTGTCTCAAAATAAAAACACGGATTACACTTATTTAATGGATTAAAATCTGAGCCAATCCATCCAATCTGCGTTATCCGTGTTCTGTTGCTTAATTCACCACTTCCACCCATTTTCCATTCACACCCGCTGAAATCGTATTATCATACATTGCTTCACAAAATGTGCCCGGTAAAAAATACCTGCCCAAATACGAAGCATTCAACTGCACATAATACGTCAATGTTTCGTTAGGGTTGATGTTGAAATAGGTGTACACCCTGTCATCTCGAATATCCTGGTAAGTGGAGTAGGAAGATTTAAATGCACCTTCGCCACCCAGCATTCTTGCATTTAATATTTCCCAACCGCTCGGGAAAATTTGCGACAGTGCCATTTGCGAATAATAACCACGGCCGCCTGGATTTTTGATTACTACTTTGGCCACAAAATCGCTGCCTTGTGTGAGTTTGTTAATGTCCATCGGTTTGCCATCTTGCGAAACATAACTTACAGACATATTTAAAACAGCAGGATTGTTATTTACTTTTAAACTATCACCAGCCAGTGGTTGCCCTTTTGTTATCAACCGAACATACAAAGTATTGGTGCCTTTGTTGATGATAACTACATTGCTTGCACCGGTATTTTTGAAAACAACGGGTAACTGGCGGAGATAGGTAGGCGAATTAATATCGGTTTGCTTGCCATCGATATTGGCGGCTGAAATTATTTTTGCGCCACTTGCATTTTTACCACAATATTTTGCAATAGCAATTAAACTATAAGCGGTGGTTTGTGTGCTGTACCAATAATCCTGGGATAGTTTTGCAGCAATCATAGTTACCAGTTCTTTTGCTTTATCTTTTTTATTAAGCAATGTTAATGTTTCCAATACCATGGCATCATCCCTTACATCTGAACCATAAGTGATGCCGGGGTTAATGCGGATATCAAATGTTGTAGATAATCCACTCACCAAATCCAAAGCCGTATTGGTTTGCCCTGCTAATTGATAGGCTGCGGCCAAACGCCATTTTGCTTCTGCAGATAAATATTTAAATTCTTTCAACCGGTTCATTGCGCCTAATTCCGGCGCTTTTGCTAACGCTAATGTATACAAGCGGTAAGATTGTGTAAGGTCGCCGCCATAAAAATTAGTAGTATTTGGTACCCAGCTATTGGCTTTGCCACGCTGGTAATTTTTCCATTGCTGTAACATATAGTCACTTACCAAATAACCATTGGCTTGCGCTTCCACTAAAAAATGCCCTGCATAATTGGTGCCCCATTCATCGCTTTGGCTGCCGCCTGGCCAATAACTAAAGCCACCATCGGGGCGTTGAAAATTTTGTAATTTCCCAATACCTGCTTTTACATTTTTATCTACCTGCGATTTTTTATAATCATCCAAATCGGTTAATTGATTTAATACCAATTGCGGAAAAACTGCAGAAGTTGTTTGTTCAATACAACCATGCGGATAATCAATCAAATAATCCAAACGCTTTTGTAGGTTCATTGAAGGAATGCTGGAAATTTCTACTGTTGCAGAACTTGTTGCGGTTACACCTATAGGTGATGCTGTTGTTTTCCACTGCTGCCCTGGCGCCAAAGTAATTTCACTAACGCTGGTTACCGGCGGATTAGGGTTTCGGATATCAAGTTCTACCTCGTAATCTGCTTTTTCTCCTCCTGAAGAAGCCAATAATTTTATTTTGCCGATACCCACATTTGGTTTTACACGTACATCAAAATAAGCCATCTGTTCACCAGTTTGAGTAAAGCTGATGTTTTGGGTGCTATTACCTACCACTTCTAAAAATGGATTGGATTGCAAGGAAAGATTTACATTTTTAATATTGTTCTCCATTGCAAAAACTGTAACCGGCAACTTGATAGTTTCACCAGGGCCGAGCACTCTTGGCATAGTTGCCAACAACATCAAAGGTTTTTTTACTGCAACAGTTTTTTCTGCAAAACCATAACTGCCTTCGTGTGCTGCAACCACCATTGCCCTTACCGAGCCAATATAAGATGGTAATGTAAAAGATTGTTTCTGTGTTTGACCGCTACTTAGGTGAAATGGCCCCATGTATTTTACAACAGGTTTAAAACGATTGGCAGTTTTTTGTTTGCCCAATCCTGCATCGGCATCACCGCCAATGGTTAATATTCTTTCCAAATCACCACCCCATGCGCCAATCACATAATCAAACATATCAAAACTTTTTACGCCCAATGCTTCTCTTGCATAAAATGCTTGGTGTGGGTCAGGTGTTTTAAACCTTGTTAAATCCAATAAGCCTTCATCAACAATAGCCACACAATAAGTCATTTCTTTTCCACTTTGTTCGCTTACTGTAAATGAAACATTTTGTTCGGGGCGAATGCTTGTGGCGATATTGAGCACTGGTTTTAAAATGGTGCTTTTATCTTCTATAAAAACAGGAATGGAACCATACATTCTTATAGGTAAATCGTTGATGGTTTGCGAATGTGGCTGCAATAAACTTACTGTGGCATACACATTTGGCGACATTGTTTTATCGGTATTGAATTTTACAATCGTTTGCCCCTGTGCTGTTTCCTGCCAAAATGATTTCAACACTTTGCTGCCGTTTTCAATGCTCACCAACACTCTTCCGCCTTTACTGCTCGGAATGGTTAATGCGACTTCTTCACCCACACTGTATTTTTCTTTGTTGGCTTTAAAAGATAACATAGATGCAGCAGTTTGGTCACCATCGCCGCCGCCTCTTGTTTGCCAGCCTGGTTCATCAACGTATAATGTAGAACCGGAAGTGTGGCCGCTTTTTAAATCCTTTAATAAAATTAAATAGCGCCCCCATTCATTTTCCGATGTACCAAACGTCCACTGTCCACGACCGTTGGTTAAATGCACCGTTTCTTTTTTCAATAATTTGTTGTATTCATTTTGAGTAAAGTTGCTGAGGTTGTCGCCATTATCATCCCACCACCAGCGCCATTGAATGCGATAGAAGGATACTTCCACATCATTGCTACCGCTTATTAAATCGCCCTTGCTATCTACATTTACAATTTGTGCACTATGGTTTTTGCCTGCCAATAAATAGTCAAAAGGTTTTTCGCCATCAGGTAATTTTAAACCTACATAACTTTTATAAGGGCTGTAGGGAATAGACATATTGTCGATACTGAAACTTCCACCAGGCTCAAAAACTTTTATTACCAAGTTAGCAGTAAGCATTCCTGGCGCTGCTTCATCTACCTGGAAAGTTGGTTTTAAAGTAGCGTTGCCATCAGCATCCAACGTTCCATCGTAAATTGTTTTTTGTTGTGTAGAATATTTTGACGTGGGGTTATCAAAATCAAACCCTGCAAATTTTGTAAACGTTGTAGGCTTGGCATACAGTGATGCATCAATCTTTGCTTTTAAATTTTTGCCAGGTGCACCAAACAACCATTTGGCATTGATGGTTCCTGCGGCTGTATTGCCTTCTCCCAGCACCGCATCTTTTCCAAAATCTACATTTATTTTTAGCCGGTTAGGCATTACCGTTTCTACCTTTATCCTTTTTTCAAAACTTGCACCGCCCACTTTTACTTTTGCCAGCCAGTTACCGGTTGGTGCGCTGGCATCTGTTGTGGTTTTAAAAAGATAAAACCCGTCTTCAGCATCGCTTTGCACACTATGCTTGTACAATTGACCTGTTGGCGTGTACAAACTAAATTCAACAGGGTGGTCTTTAGGTAATTTCAGTTCTTTATCTTCTACAATAAAATTCAAATACATGGTATCACCCGGGCGCCACACGCCACGTTCTCCAAAGATGAAACCTTTAATGCCGTTCTTTACTTCTTCTCCGCTTACATCAAAGCGACTCAGCGCTAAAGAATTACCATCATCCAACTTTAAATAACCTCTTTCATTTCCTTTTTTGGCAATCAGCAAATAAGGTTTATGTTTTAGGCCGATATCTGCAAAACCTTCGCTGCCGCTTTTTCCTGTGCCGATGACGGTTTGCTGGTAATCCATTATTTCCAAATCAACATCACCCATTGGTTCTGTTGTAAGGATATTGGTTACTGCAACTTTTAAACTGTTATCGTTGCCACGTTTTGCAGTAAGCCCGATATTGCTGGCTAAAATATTTCTAGTTGCCCAGCGGTCTTTGTTGTAATAAGATTTGCTGGCAGGGTCATCTCTTCTTTCCCAATTATAACCGTAAGGATAAAACTGGTCGTATCTTTCCCAAAACGCATCGTCATCATCTACACCATTTTTTCCGAATTCATCGGAATAACCTTCTCCTTCGCCTTCTTCTTCGCCATCTTTACTCTTGGCAGTATCAATTCCCTGGTACAAAGAATACTCGGGCCTAAAGCCGATGGTAACACGATAAATGGCGCCTTGCTCCGTTTTTAAAAACTTATCTATATCTAAGGAGAAATGTTGTTTTTTATGCAGGTCTAATGTTTTATCATCATCCAACCGCAATGTTTTTTGTACGATAGGTTTTGCAACACGCCTTAATTCGCTATTGCCGCTTAAATCATTTTCCTGTAAAAATTGCGGGACATTGTTTTCAAATATTTTTATGATGCTGATATCAACTGCATTTAAATTGATAGATTCAAAAGGCAAAACCAACCTGCCGCTATTGGGTAAAATATTTCCTTTGCCGTGAACTTTTACAGAAGGCATCCTGTTTTCAAAATTGATATTGCTAGTAAAGCCTTTGTTCAGTACATCGCCCCATGTATTTTTTATACCTGCATTAATGTTTACAGTATAATTGCCGTCCAGTTTACCATTGCCAAAAACTTTTACTTCGCTGCCGTTGATGGTGTAAGAAATATCTGATTGTCCGCTTACATTGATTAGCCCCGCCAATTCTTGCCCAACAGCAATGGGGTCGCTGAATTGTACCGAAGCGTATTGCTGTGCATCATTAACTGCTACAACATTCAATACTTTAAAATCGCCTACAGCCGGTACTGCCACTGCGTTTTCGCCTTTCACTTCCATGCCCATCGGGCTGCCATCCCATTTCAATTCCACCTTACTTACTGATGCGCCACGTTCAATATTTTCTATGATATAGATATGCGTTTTAGTAGCATCGTTATGCTGCCAGTTTATTTTTAAAGATTTGCCAGCCTGGTTAGCCGTTAATAATTTTTCAATGTCGCTTCCTTTTTCTACGTCCGCAGTTTCCAATTCTCCGCTTAAAGTCATTTTGTTTTTTACGCCACTGCTGCGCAATCCTTCATCACTTACTTTAAAAGATGGTTTTACCGTTTGCATGCTGAATTTAAAATCGGCATATTTATCGGGTACTTTGGTAACCTTGCCTAATTTAAATGCAACGGTGTACAATTGGTTGGTTTGTAACCAGCCTTCGGGTTTAAATTCAATTGTTCTTGCATCCAGCCAAAATGCTTTTCCTTTTACAGATGGTGTAAAATCAAAGAGCGCATCTTTTACTTCTTCGCCTACAGAATGCGTGGTGTTGGCATCTGCCGCAAGCTGAATGCGTATTGCGGTTGTTTTTGAAACAATGCCTGTAGTGTAGGCATCAATGTACTTGCTGTAAGCCGGATCAACATCAATCCATTTTTCTTTTTTGTTGCAAGAAGAAAATATTGCAAGAATGGCTGTGAAGCACAGCAATGTTCTTAAAAAAGTTACAGAGAACTTTTTAGAACGGATAGCACGGTCGGGGACCATATAATTCTAGTATTTTTTTGTTCAGCAAAACCAGGACGGCTTTACTGTTTTGTTTTGACTACGTAAATGTTGGAAGAATTTTTGGATTCTGCAAGAGGGGAGAGAAATATTTTTAGTTAAAAGATTTATAAATGCAAAACAGTTTATGGAATTCTTACTGCCTCAGATTTATATACCGCAGGTAGCATGTTGGAAGAAGATTCCTGAAAGTATGAATTTTTAGTAGTTTCAATGATTTTTACTTTCAGTACCATATCAGCAGGAAAAGGTAGCTTATTGTCATTGCGTAAAATCGACTCCAGCTTAAGTGTATATGAGCAATCATTCAGCCAAGTAATTTTAAATCTTAAAGTCATTTTCAAACCTTCGTTGTTTTCTACCTGGTAGTCGCCTTTTCTTTCTATAATAGTTACTCCGCCTGCATTGGCATCTGTAATCTTGAATTTGCCATTTTTAAATTTAAAGCAGTCAACAGTTTGGCTTTTGACAGCTACTACCAATGATGCAAATAAAATATAGCAAACAATCTTCTTCATTATGAAAAATTAAATGATTTGATTTCTAAGTATATCATCAAACACATCTCTCTTTCTTATCAAAGTTGATTTGCCATCTTTAACCAGCACTTCGGCTGGTTTGTAGCGGCTGTTGAAATTGGAAGACATTTCAAACCCATAAGCTCCAGCATTTCTGAATACCAATCTGTCGCCTTCTTTTATTTCGGGTAATTCCCTGTCCCAGGCAAAAGTGTCTGTTTCACAAATATTGCCGGTGATGGTATAATGCTTTTTATTGCCGGTGAGGTTGCTGATATTTTCTATTTGATGATAAGCATCGTAAAACATAGGGCGTATTAAATGATTGAAGCCGCTGTTTACGCCAGCAAAAACAGTATTGGCAGTTTCTTTTATCACATTTACTTCGGTAATTAAGTAGCCGGATGCACTTACTAAAAATTTACCCGGCTCAAACCAAACCTGCAATGGTTTTCCATTTGGGTTAGGGTGATTATCGAAAGCTTCTTTTACTTTTTTTGCCAGCAAAGGAATATCAGTTTCGGCATCGCCATCTTTGTAAGGTACTTTAAAACCACCGCCCAAATCAATACATTCCAGTTCTTTAAAATGCGGAATGATATCAAACAACACTTCAATGCCTTTTACAAAAACATCCACATCTTTAATATCGCTGCCGGTATGTATGTGCAGGTTTTTGATGTGCAGGTTGTATTTTTCAACCAGTTCAAGTATGTTGTTTAATTGGTCTGCAGGAATGCCAAATTTACTTTTATCGTGGCCGGTAGAAATTTTGATGTTGCCGCCTGCCATAATATTGGGCCTTAAGCGAATTCCAACAGGATAGCTGTGGCCAAATTTGTTTCCAAACTTTTCCAAATTGCTCAGGCTATCAATATTGATATGGATGCCCAAACTTTGTGCTTCTTCTATTTCACTAAAATGAATACCGTTGGAAGTATATAAAACATTTGCCGGTTCAAAGCCTGCCAGCAACGCCAGCTTTGCTTCGTTTACCGAACTGCAATCTACATTGCAGCCAATGCTTTTGATGTGTTTTAAAATATTGATATTGGTGAGTGCCTTGCAGGCATAAAAAAACTTTGTATCTGTTTGTGCAAAAGCTTCGGTAAGCCTTTTGTATTGTGCTGTAATCTGGTCAGCATTATAAACATACAATGGAGTGCCAAATTCATTGGCAATAAGGTTTAACTGTTCGTTGGATAATTGTAATGACATGCTGCGAAATTACGAAGGATAAGTACATGAATAACAAAGATGGAGCGGATTACCTTAAAATAAAAAAGACTCCAATTTATAGGAGTCTTTTTATTTGTATCTAATTTTTTTATGCGTCATTTTCTTTCTCTTCATCACTATCTTCTTGTTCACTTTCAATTTTCTCTTCAACAATTTCTCCCTCTGGTGTTACAGCTAAAACAATTGCTTCTTCTGTTTCAACAACCGCAACAGTTTGTTCGGCAGCAGCTTCATGTTCTACAGGTGTGCCATTAGCAACGTCAGCATCGTATTCTGCCCTTTCAGCCTGTGCTTCAATTACATTGGTAGCATTTACCAATTCCTCCATCATCACTTCGCTTATCTTAGGTAAATCATCGGCGCTGTTAATGCCAAAATAATCCATGAAAGATTTTGAAGTAGAGTAAATCAATGGCTGGCCTACGGCTTCTTCTTTTCTTCCTGATATCACCACCAAATCCTTTTCCAATAATTTCTGTACCGCATAATCGCAGTTTACACCACGGATAGCTTCCATTTCACTTTTAGTAATCGGTTGCTTATAGGCAATTATGGCTAAGGTTTCCAAAGCTGCGGTTGAAAGGCGTTTTAAAAATTTATCGCCGTTAAGTAAAGCAACTGTTTTATAATATTCCTTCTTGGTTAAAAATTGTAAGCCGCCTCCAATCTCCCTTAATTCAAAGGCATAAAATTCGGCGCTGTATTTTTCCCTGATGCCTTCCAGCGCAGCATCTATCTGGTCAATTGTAGCCCTGTCTTCAATAAAGCCCAAAGCATTATTTACCAGGTCAACAACTTCAAGCCTGGTCAACGGTTTTTCACTGGCAAAAACCAATGCTTCTATGTGAGGTATAATTTGAGAAAGCTCCATGTTTTGAAAATTTGCAAATTTGACAATGTGCAAGCGTGCAAATAGAAATTTGTTATTGTATGAAAAATTGGCAAATCTGCATATTTGCAAATTTGCACATTTCTTTATCCGTTCAATGCCGCAGCTCCGCTCACAATTTCTGTAAGTTCAGTGGTAATTGCTGCCTGCCTTGCCCTGTTGTAACTAATCTTTAATGCTTTTAATAATTCGTTGGCGTTATCGCTGGCTTTATCCATGGCTGTCATCCTTGCACCATGTTCGCTGGCGTTGCCATCCAATACAGCTTTGTATAATTGTGTATTTAAAATTTTTGGCATCAGCTCGGTAATCAATACATCTTTGCTTGGCTCAAAAATAAAATCTGCATTTTTTTCGCCTGATGTTTTGGCTACTTTTTGTACGGGTAAAAATTGTTCTGCAATAAAACGCTGGGTAGCGGCATTTTTAAATTCGCTGAACACCAGTTCTACTGCATCTACTTCTTTATTGGCAAATGCATCCATGGCATATTTTGCAGCAGCCTGAACTTTATCAAAGCTAAGACCGGTAAAAATATCCCAGAATTGGTCTACCACTTTATAACCATTCTTTGTAAAATGCTCGTAGCCTTTTTTGCCGATAGGCAACACCTGTACATTGCCTTTCGCCAATTGTGCGGGGTATTTTTCTTTAATGGTTTGCTTGGCTAATTTAATAAGATTACTGTTGTAACCACCGCACAAACCCCTGTCGCTGGTAACCAGCAATATCAGTACTTTTTCAACGGGCCTTTCAGCAGCCAATGCCATCTTTACATCACCATCGCTGTTGCTGATGATATTGCTCAGCATTTCCTGTAATTTATGGGCATAAGGACGCATTTGTGTAATGGCATCCTGTGCACGGCGAAGCTTGGCAGCACTTACCATTTTCATGGCTTTGGTGATCTGCTGTGTACTCTGCACACTTTTAATTCTGTTACGTACCTCTTTTAACGCACCTGACATATTGAAATAATTGTAAAATTAAAGCTTGTTTTCGGGTGGCAAAGGTAGGGCAAAACAGTTAAAATTCAAGGCTGATTATAAACTGGGGAAAACTGGAGGATTTTGCCATGCCTGCCCTTCAGTTAAGGCGGGAATTACACTGATTTACACGGGTAAATGCACCCAAATGTTCAATATTCAATGCTCAACGTTCAATTATCAATGAAAAACGCATTTCTTTTCCATTTAGTTTTGATTGTTGAACATTGAGCATTTTTTTCTTTAGAACATCCTCACATTTGGCCTGTTGCCGCCTGGCCCCATGCCTCCCGGGCCGCCGCCCTGCACAGTTTGTCCTGCAAATTTTTGCAGGCGGTAGGTAAAAGTGAGCAGGAAATAACGGGTTAATTTATTGCTGCGGCTATCGGTGATAGAACTGCCGTAAATAGTGCGGCTGATATTGGTGTTTTGTTTAAAAAGGTCATAAGCGGCAAATTTGATAACGCCATTCTTGGCTTTAAACAATTGCTGCTCCAGCGAAGCATTCATTAAAACAGGGTTTTGGCTAACACCACGGGCAAGTCCGGAGTTAATAGTGTAGTCAAAATCATATTTCAATACAAGGCGCTTTGTAACATCTACATTAATATTGTTGGTAAGGCTCCAGGCATTGCTGCTGCTGTTTACAAAATTGGGAGGCTTGGCAGATGTACTTTTATATTTTACATCATTCATGCTATAGGCAACACCGGTTTGTAATTGCAACCATTCTTTTAAATTATACTCAAAAACAAAACTCTGGCTTAACACCCAGTTTTGACCGATGGTTTTTACACTATCGGTCAGGTTGATATTGTGGTTAAAATTGGCAGAGCCATTAAAGTTGAAAACATACTTGCGGTTTTTAATAGGCTTGCTGAAAGTATAAAAGCCGGTTGCATTATAATAGCCATTTACATTTTGCGGAATACTTAATTTATTGCCCGCCACTGTTTGTATAGTATTATTAATGATTTGGTTTTTGATGGTAGTAAAAATTAAATTGGTAAATAAAACCTTACCGCTGATAAAGTTAAAACTGTTGTAAGAAAAGTTTAAGTTTTGCGTAATAGATGGTTTTAAATTAGGATTACCGGCAATAATATTTTGCACATTGCTACTGTCTACAACAGGCTGTAATTGTGTAAATGTGGGCTGACTGGCATTACCGCTGTAGGTGAAGTTAAGCGCCTTGCTGCGGCTGAAATTATACACCATTCTTGCTATAGGAAAAATATTTACCCTGGCAATAGATTTGTAAGCACTGTCTTTTGTAAGTGATTTCCCTTGCAGGTCAACTGGCTGTACGCTTACACCAAGAGTATAATTATATTTCTTCATAGTGGTTCTTAAAGAAAGTCCGACGCGGTTATTATAAAAATCATTTTCATAATCGTTGCTCAGCAGGCCGTTCATTGTTTTTGCTTGTGTAAGCGAATCAACATTGTAAGTTTTTTTATCGTTACGAGCATAGTTTAAATTATGTGAATAAGAAAAATCTAAACTGCGGTATTTGTTGAGCGGCTCTGAATAAGTAAAGCGCACACCATAGTTGTGGTTGTTATTTTCCTGGTCGATGTATTGAAATTTATTGATGGCGCCGATATATGGCGGCACATAATAATAGCTCAGATTAGTAGCGTTTTGATCGGAGTTGCTGTTGGAAGTACCATAGTTTACACTGGCAGAAAAATTTCTACCTCTTTTATGAAACCGGTGGTTATACAATGCATTAATGCTGATATTTGGCGAAGTGGCATCAGTTATATTATGATTGCTGCCATCGTTGGTTTTGCCCGCACCAACTTTGTTGTTATCAAAAGTAGTGTAGCTATTGCCGTAAGTAGTACTGTAATTTACGTTGGGCGTCACTTTTAAATAATTAAACGAATCAATTTGATACTCCATATTAAAAGTGGCTCTGTGGCTATCGCCAATTGTCCCTGAATTTAAATCCTGGTTATTGACATACTTATCTGCAATAAAATTATTTTGGGTAGATGTGTTTTGTAACTGGCTGGTGTTTTTGTGGCTGTAACTATAGCTGCCATACACACTTACTTTTTTACCCCATTGATTCCTATAGTTGAAACCTGCCGAATTGGTGGCGCTAATTCCCGGGCTGTTACCACCAGTGAACTGGCTAAGGTCAACACCCGAAGCTCCCATAATAGCCATGCCCGTACTTGCCATACTGCTCATGCCACGATTGCCGCCACCTCCAAAGTTAAACAGGGAGGCATTCGTATTATTAACATTACCCACAGCGGATAATTGCAAATCGTTATTAAAATAATTGCCATTAAAAGACTCCTGATAACGGTCATCTGTACCTGCACCAACAGTTACCCTTCCAAAAAAGCCCTTGTTCTTATCTTTCTTAAGTTGTATGTTGATTATTTTATCGGGGTCGCCATCTTTAATACCGCTAACTGTTGCCTGGTCGCCATAATCATCTATCACCTGTATCTTATCAACAATATTTGCAGGCAATTCTTTGGTAGCGGTTTTAAGGTCGCCGCCAAAAAAATCTTTACCATTTACTTTTACCCTTGTTACGCTTTTGCCTTGCGCTTTTACATTGCCATCTTTATCCACATCAACACCTGGCAGTTTTTTCAACAGGTCTTCTACCACAGCGCCTTCTTTTGTTTTAAAGGCATCGGCACGGTATTCTACGGTATCTTCCTTAACTATAATGGGAGCGCTTTCTACCACTACTTCATCCAATAATTTGGCACGGCTGGCTAAAACAACAGCACCTATGCTGATTGTTTTTTCTTGCTGGGTTACAGGTACAAATTTGACCACGGTACCAAAACCACTATTGCTGATGATAACAGAGAAATTACTTGCAGGAACTACATCAAAACTAAACTCGCCTTTTTCATTGGTAAAAGTATAAGCGGTATCGGTAACCTTATTTTTTATCACCAAACCCACTACAGCTTTGTCGATAGGTTTTTTGCTGGCGCTGTCAATTACGGTTCCTTTTACTTGGGCTTTGGAAGCAAAAAAGCATACGATTAAGGTTAAACTTAAAGCAAGTTTTCTCATAAAGAAGTTTTGTATTACGAAAAATTTCGTGTAAAAGTAACGCTGCAACTTCTATTTTGACGGTTTTTTTTATAAATGGCAGTGGTTTATAAAATGATTAACAAATAGAAGAAAGCTTGGCAGCTGGGCATATAATTATTCGTCAAATGATTTGGCCGGTTGAGGGATTAATTTTTACGGCCTGGAAACAAAAAGCCAGTTGTATGGTGTGCTACAGGGTTACTGCGGTGTTACCTCGTAGTTGGCCTGGTTGACCTGAATATACCCCATAGCGGGTATTTTTCTTTCACAATATAAAATTAGTTTCACTTAAATTTAAAGTATGAAACAATTTTTTCTTGATGTTGTGGATGACCCATGGATTGTCAAGCATGGCAGGGATATTATTATATTATCCATCATGGCGCTGGTTGCCATTGCTGCTATAGTTGGTATTTTTATGTGGATTAAAAAAAGAAAGAAAGCAAAATGAAATTATTGCTGATATTATTGGACGGTGTTAGTATTGAAGCCCTGGTAGCAGTATCATTGGTTTATGTAGTATTACCTATTGCAGCAATTATACTGCTCATTTGGCTTTTTATAAAAAGGAAAAATAAAAAACAACCATGAACCCGTGGTTTTATTTTTTGCTGACACTGATAATAGAATTGCCCATTGTGGTATTGTTTTTTAAAAAAGAATGGCAGTTTGCTTTGTTGATAGGCTTTTTATTAAATCTCTTTACCTGGCCGCTGCTGCATATTGTATTGTTTTATACCGGCATCAATTTAAATATTTTAGAATTGAGTGTAGCCATAACAGAAAGCATCGGCTATTTTTTATTAATGCAATGCAACTGGAAAAAAGCCACAGCACTTGGTTTTATTGCAAATGCTGCAAGTTATGGAATAGGGCTAATTTTAATTAAGTATCTATAAAATGCAGAACAATCTTCAACCTTCAACCATTAACTTGCAAGCCGCCCTCTGGGGTTTGCTGCATGGCCTAAACGATTTTGCCGCTGGGTTTATGCTGGCTAACTACACTTACAACCATAATTATTCTAACAGTTTTTTATTGATAGTTATATATTCTATTATTGGTTTTGGCGGGCAATTGCCGGTTGGTTTTTGGGTAGATTATAAAAAACAAATCAAGCCATTTGCACTGGCATCTGTCATTTTATTGCCAGCATCTATCATTATATATTTTGTCAATGGGCCAACTGCCATTATTTTTTCAGGTATTGCATCAGCGTTTGTACATGTGACAGGCGGAACAGTTTGTTTGAATGTGCACCAAAATAAAACCGGCCCATTGGCATTATTTACCGCACCTGGCGTATTGGGTTTAACCATTGGCGGCGTGCTGGGTAAATTTTCTCCGGTAGGATTATGGTTTGCATTGGCAGCGGTAATTATTATTGCAATCCTCATTTTAAAAAATAATTTGCCTGCTTATCAAACATCCGAAAAAAAGCAAAGCGAATTGGATGCACACGATTTTATCATGCTGGGCATCTTATTAATCATGTGTTTTCGTTCTTTTATTTTCGATGTGATTAATCATGTGGCGCAGCAATACGAATATGGTATTTTGCTTATTGGGATAAGTGCATTTGTTGGAAAAATAATCGGCGGTTTTGTGGCTGATAAAATTGGCTGGAAAAAGTTTGTGTATATCAGTTTGCCACTGGCATTAATTTTATTTCAATCAGGCAAAGAAAATATTTATGCCCTTGCTTTTGGTATTGCCTGCCTGCAAAGCAGTGTGCCTATCACTTTATTATTAATGGGCAGGAGTTTGCCATTATATCCAGCTACTGCAACGGCTTTAAGCTTGGGTACTTCCATTGCTGTAGCTGGATTGCCTATTTATTTAATAAGCGAAAAGAAAATAGTAACCGACGGTTTTAATAATGGCTGGTTAACCGCTATTGTATTTGTGTTATTATTTTTAAGCTGGTTGCTGGCAGATAAATTTTTATTCCGGAAAAACTTAGTCGGTTAATTTTATTGTTACAGGTTTTAAAGTATATTTTATTGATATCTGGCCGCCTTCTGTAGTGTTTTCTTGCAAGGCAATTTTGCGGTACAGAGTAGCTTCTAAAGTTATTGCCTTTACTTTTTGTCGTTGCAATTCTTTTTGGGGAATGGTTATTGCATTTCCTTTTTGGCTGCCATTATGTGTTACACTAAAACTGCTGTCGGCGTTAGTTGTCCCAACTTCAATATAATCATCTGCACCCAAAGGAGTGGTTTCAAAATTTAAATCAAAAGATTGTTTTTTTGAAACAGCAGCAGGCACATTCACCAGCTTAAATTTATCAAACGAAAAAGTGTTGGTTAATTTTTTATCATTGATGGAAGTAAATGCAAGGCTGTGTTTGCCAAAAAAATTACCCGCCGGTTTATCTACCTGGTAATAGGCGCCGCCGTATTTACTGCTGTCCACTTTTACTTCCTCCCCATCTACTTCTATCTTGCTTGGTTTGTTCAGCACCAGTGTTGTGCCATTCTTTCCGGCAAATCTAAACTGACAGTACACTTCGGCATCTGCACTTCCTTCGCTGTAACTTACATCATAGCTCTGGTAAATTTTATCTTGCGATACATCTTTGCTATCGCCAATTTCGTTGCTGGTGCATGCAGAAAATATTAGTACCGCCGCTGCAATCAATAAAACGCCTTGTTTTTTTAAATTATGCATAGTTTAATTTTTTCTTTATACGTGCAATTGTCAAAAAGGTAGTTAATAAATTCCTAAAAGGCAATGTGCAAAAGGTAAAAGACAATGGCTCTAAACCCTAAATCTCTAAACTTCTAAACCCTTTGCAAACTTTAAACTTCAGCGTTCAACTTTCAACCTTCATCTTTAAACTCCAAACTATTGCCTACCTTTGGCACCCCGATAATTTTTGGGGCAATGCTGTCAATTTGGCTTTGATTTGGTTTTCAGCACCATATTTGACAACACAATAATCTTTATAATTAATTATTTATACAATACCCAACAACACTGAATTTATGTTAGGCATTATTTCAAAATTATTTGGCGGCAGCAAAAGTGAAAAGGACGTAAAGAAAATTACTCCACAGGTTGAAAAGATCAACGGATTTTTTGCACAATATCAAACTTTAAGCAATGATGAATTGCGTGGCAAAACTGTTGAGTTTAAGCAACGCATTGCGGCATATCTTACTAAAATAGATAGCGAAATAGCAGAAAAGAAACAAGCTGCCGAAGATTTGCCTGTTGCAGAAATCAGCAGCAAAGATGTTATCTATAAAGAGATTGACGAACTTAAAAAAACAAGAGATAAGCAGATTGAAGAAATACTGGAAGAGTTGTTGCCAGAAGCATTTGCTGTAGTAAAAGAAACCAGCCGCCGTTTTAAAGAAAATGAAACGATGGTAAGCACAGCTAATCAGTTAGACCGTGACCTTTCTGTAAAAAAAGACCATATCACCATTAACGGCGATCAGTCTATTTATAAAAATACATGGACAGCCGGTGGTGGCGCAGTAACCTGGAACATGGTGCATTACGATGTGCAGTTGATCGGCGGTACCGTTTTACACTCGGGCAAAATTGCCGAAATGGCTACAGGTGAAGGTAAAACTTTGGTGAGCACTTTGCCTGCATACTTAAATGCTTTGGCTGGCGAAGGTGTACATATAGTTACAGTAAATGATTATTTGGCAAGAAGAGATAGCGAGTGGAACGGGCCAATTTTTGAATGGCTGGGTTTACGTGTGGATTGTATTGATAAACACGAACCCAATACCGATGCCCGCCGCAATGCTTACAATGCTGATATAACCTACGGTACCAACAACGAATTTGGTTTTGATTATTTGAGAGATAATATGGTGCATACACCTGATGAAATGGTGCAGCGCAAACCGCATTTTGCTATGGTGGATGAAGTGGATAGTGTATTGATTGACGATGCCCGTACTCCTTTAATCATCAGCGGTCCTGTTGGGCACAGCGATAATACTCAACAATTCTTCGATCTTAAACCTCGTATTGAAAAATTATTGGATGCACAGCGTAAAGCAGTGAATCAATATTTAATTGAAGCAAAGAAAAAAATTGCCGAAGGCAATGACGACCCTAAAGATGGCGGGCTTGCATTGATGAGGGCGCATCGTGGTTTACCAAAGAATGGCGCTTTGATTAAATTTTTAAGTGAGCCAGGTATAAGAGTAAAATTGCAGAAGAGCGAAAACTATTATTTGGCCGATCAGCAAAAACAAATGCCTAAGGTAGATGAAGAATTATACTTCAACATTGATGAAAAGAATAACCAGGTTGACCTTACTGATAAAGGTATTCAGTTAATTACAAGATCTGGCGAAGACCCGAATTTCTTTATCGTTCCTGATATCAGTACCAAGCTTGCAGAAGTAGAAAAAGGGAACATGGATGCGGAAGAAAAATTACATGCTAAAGAAGCTATACTAAATGATTACTCTATAAAAGTAGACAGGATACATACTGTGCAACAATTATTAAAAGCCTACACTTTATTTGATAAAGATGTGGAGTATGTAATTATTGACGATGCGGTTAAAATTGTAGATGAACAAACCGGCCGTATTATGGAAGGCCGCCGTTATAGTGATGGTTTGCACCAGGCACTTGAAGCAAAAGAAAACGTGAAGATAGAAGCGTCAACACAAACATACGCCACCGTTACTTTGCAAAACTATTTCCGTATGTACCATAAGCTTTGTGGTATGACGGGTACTGCTGAAACTGAAGCAGCAGAGTTGTGGAGTATTTACAAATTGGATGTTGTAACCATACCTACAAACGTAAAGGCTATACGAAAAGATGAACAGGATTTGGTTTACAAAACCAAACGTGAAAAATATAAAGCTGTAATTGATGATATTGAAAGGTTACGTACAGCCGGAAGGCCTTGCCTTGTGGGTACTACTTCAGTTGAAGTAAGTGAATTGCTGGCAAGGATGCTGAAGCAAAAAAATATTCCGCATAATGTACTGAATGCAAAACAACATGCTAAGGAAGCTCAGGTGGTTGCCGAAGCGGGTTTTGCGGGTGCCGTTACTATTGCCACGAATATGGCTGGCCGTGGTACCGATATTAAATTAGGCCCTGGTGTAAAAGAAGCCGGTGGTTTAGCTATCTTGGGTACAGAGCGTCACGAAAGCCGCCGTGTAGATAGACAATTGCGTGGACGTGCTGGCAGGCAAGGTGATCCGGGAAGCAGCCAGTTTTTTGTAAGCCTGGAAGATGATTTGATGCGTATGTTCGGTAGTGAACGTATTGCAGGCTTGATGGACAGGATGGGTTATAAAGAAGGTGAAGTGATTCAACACAGCATGATCAGTAAATCCATTGAAAGGGCGCAGAAAAAAGTAGAGGAAAATAACTTTGGTATAAGAAAACGTTTGCTGGAATATGATGATGTAATGAACAAACAACGTAATGTGGTTTATGGCAAACGTAACCATGCTTTGTTTGGAGAACGGTTAGCCTTAGACTTGGATAATGCATTTTACTCTGTTGCTGATGGTTTGATAAATTCATTTAAAGAAGGCAACGACCACGATGGGTTTAAATTAGCAGCAATTGTAAATTTTGGTATTGATACTACCATTACTGCTGATGAATTAAGCAAAGATGAACCAAATGGTTTGGCTGAGCGTTTGTACAATGAAGCAGTAACGCAATATCGCCGCAAAACAAGTGCGATGCTGGAACAGACATTACCCATCATAAAAAATATCCGCAAGGAGCAAGGTGCACATATTGAAAATGTAGCAGTGCCTTTTACGGATGGTAAAAAGGGTATCCAGGCATTGGCTAATCTGGACAAATATTTGGCAAGCGATGGCCGTGAATTGAATGATGCACTGGAACGCAGCATTACCCTTGCTTTGATTGACGATGCATGGAAAGAACATTTAAGGGCTATGGATGATTTGCGTCATAGCGTACAAACGGCAGGTTACGAACAAAAAGATCCATTGGTGATTTATAAGATAGAAGCTTTCACAGCCTTTAAACAAATGGATGATGAAGTGAATAAAAATATTGTGAGCTTCCTTTGCCATTGTGCTATACCAATTGAACAACAGCAGCCTGGCAACTTAAGAGAAGGCAGAGAAAAGAAAACTGATTTGAGTAAAATGCGTGCCAACAAAGCAGAGATAGACGCAGCTGGAGAAGATTACGCAGCCAATGAAAAAGATTATTATGATCCATCTGAAGGCATAAAACAAGCGCCGGTGAAAGTAGAAAAATTACCTGGCCGCAATGACCAATGTCCTTGTGGTAGCGGTAAGAAATATAAAAATTGCCACGGAAAAGAAGCATAGATAATTACCAAATAATATTGCAAGCCGCCTCAATCCTGAGGTGGCTTTTTTGATTAGTTCTTAAAGAAAGTATTTTCGAGAACAGCCGTTATGGTTTGGTGCCGGAATGATGGCATCCTGAAATCGCAAGTCTCAGAAAGGCTTTGCTTGATTACATTTTACAACCAATGTCTTCTGATAGAATATTATATAAAAACGTAAGCAGCAAAAATTTCAAACACATGGTCTTGTTTTAATTACTAATTAATTTTCTTAGTTTTACAAACGTCTTGCTATCCCTTTATTAACTTAACCAAAACAACCTGAATTTATGAAACAACTATTGTTAGCAGTAACCCTTATTTGCAGCAGTTTTGTAGTTTTTGCACAGCAGACAATTACAGTAAAAGTAACAGATTCAAAAACCGGCAACCCGGTCACCAGTGCATCGGTAGTTATAAAGTCATCTGGTAAAGGTGCTTCTACAAACAACGATGGCGTTTTTACCATACAGGCTAAAGCAAATGATGTTTTAGAAATTACCAGTATTGGATACAAACCAGTAATGATAACGGTAAGTAACCAAACATCAATTTCCGTAACATTAGAGCCTGCATCGGTTGATTTGGGCGATATTGTTATTATAGGTACCCGTGGTGCAGCGAGAGAAAAAACAGAAACTGCGGTACCTGTTGACGTTATTAAATTAAACCAGGTGGGTTTGCCAACTGCAAAAATGGATTTCACTTCTATTTTAAATATGGCAGCGCCATCTTTTAATTACAATAAACAAAGCGGTGCCGATGGTGCCGATCATTTAGACCTTGGCGCATTAAGAGGCCTTGGTCCCGATCAGACTCTTGTATTGATCAATGGCAAACGCCGCCACCAAACAGCATTTGTGGCTTTGTTTGGAACAAGAGGAAGAGGCGCATCGGGCACAGATTTAAATGCTTTTCCTGAAAGTTCAGTAGACAGGATTGAAATATTGCGTGACGGTGCATCAGCACAATATGGCAGTGATGCTATGGCAGGCGTAATAAATGTTCGTTTAAGAAAAGATGTTAATCACTGGAGCATCAATACAGGTTGGGCTGGTTATTACGATACTAAATTTAATGCACTTAAAAGCCAGGATCCTACTCAATATTATACAGGCAATAAAATTGATGGCAGCACCTTTACTATGTCTTTGAATAACGGGCTTAGAATGGGCAAAAGCGGAGGTTTTATAAATCTTTCTTTTGATTATCTGAGCCAGGGAAAAACATTCCGCCAGGCAGCTTCTAACGACATCACTAAAAAAGATGGTATGCTCATCAATTCGGGCAGAAGGGCTTTTGGTGATGGCTCGGTACAAACTGATGGATTAATGGCAAATATGGAATTGCCGATAAAAAATACCAAAACTGTATTCTATTCTTTTGGTGGATACAATCATAAAAATTCGGATGCTTTTGCTTACAGCAGAAACTTAAGTGAAAAGCCGGAACGTTTTCCAACCAGTTCTTCTAACACATTCATTTTTGTGCCAAGCATTATGCATGTGAGCAGTACCGGCGAAACATTTTATAATCCGCATATAGGCACCAACATCAACGATGCATCTATTGCCATGGGGCTTAAAGGTGTAAATGCAAAAAATATAAACTGGGATGTGAGTTTTACGGACGGGAAAAATGATTTTCAATATTATGGCGATAAAACTTTTAATGCCTCCCTGTTAGGTAATACCGGCAAAACACATTTTAACGATGGCGGTTTCAGGTTTAGGCAAGCCACGTTAAATTTAGATTTTAGTAAATCTTTTAAATCAGTTTTTAGTGGCCTTAATTTTGCTTATGGCGCTGAATACAGAAATGAAAAGTATGGTATTAATGCAGGCGAAGAAGCTTCTTATGCCATATACGATACTGTAAACAGGTTTAACGGCAAGAGCCTTGCAGGAGGAGCACAAGGTTTCCCAGGCTTTAGCCCATCCGATACTGTTAGTAGCAAACGTTCAGCTATAGCGGCGTATGCAGATGCAGAAATTAACTTCACTGATAGCTGGTTGGTAGATGCAGCACTTCGCTATGAAAATTATTCTGACTTTGGAAATGTATTGACTTATAAAATTGCCACACGCTATAAAATAAGCGATAAGTTTAATTTAAGAGGATCCGCAAGTACAGGTTTTAGGGCGCCTTCTTTACAGCAAAGTAATTTTAGTAATACGCTCACTTCATTCAGTGGTGGCCAACTGGTGCAATCACGTATTGCCCGTAACGGAAGTGAACTGGCTAATGCGGCGGGCATTCCTAAATTGAAACAGGAAACATCAATAAATGGAAGCCTTGGTTTTGCGTGGAAAATTGCACCTGCATTTACCTTGACTGCCGATGCGTATATGGTGAAAGTAAAAGACAGAGTAGTACTTTCTGGTTTGTTCGATAATACTCTGTCTACTTCTTTTGGCAATTTGCTAAATTCTTTAAATGTAAGCACTGCACAATTTTTTACCAATGCTGTAAATACTACTAACTATGGTTTAGATGTAGTACTGGATTATTCTCACCAATTGGGTAAAGGCAATTTAAAGGCATTGTTGGCCGGAAATATTCAGCAGATAACTATTGATAAAATTCATGTACCTGCTTTGTTGAATGATACTTATTTACATCAAAAAACTTTCTTCAGTACAAGGGAAGAAGCATTTGTAAAAGCATCTGCACCAAAAGAAAAAGTAACCCTGAGCCTGGATTATTCTTTAAGCAAATTTGGTTTTGGTACGCACCTTACTTACTATGGAAAAGTAGCTTTAACTGGCTTTGGTTTGGATGGAACAGGTATCAATCCAATGGTGCCTTCGGACGCAAACCCCAATGTAAATGTGCCTGAAATATTTAATTATGGCGGTAAGATGGTAACAGATATTTATGCATCTTATAAATTATGTAAAAAAGTTAGCTGGTTTATTGGTTGCGATAATGTGTTTAATGTGCATCCTGATTTTGGTGTAAACCCTGCCGCTAAAGGTTACTTTAACGGAGATAATGAAAGCGGCGGCCCATGGGATAGTGTGCAGATGGGTTTTAACGGAAGAAAATTATTTACCAAACTGGCATTCAACTTCTAATGTTTTTATTGCATACTTTTAATTTAGGGTTGACAACCTTTCAAAGGTTGTCAACCCTTTTAAATTATATAAAGATGAAAAAGAAATTATCAGGTTCTATAAAAGTTCTTGTTTTATTATTTATAACAACCAATTCATTTGCACAAAACAAAATCGTTGTCTTTCAATCTGATTTTGGATTAAAAGATGGCGCTGTATCTGCTATGAAAGGCGTTGCCATGGGTGTTGACAGCAGCCTCAAACTATTCGATCTTACCCACGAAATTCCGGCTTACAATATTTGGGAAGCAGCTTATCGTTTGGAGCAAACAGTTCCTTACTGGCCTGCAGGAACTGTTTTTGTTTCTGTAGTTGACCCTGGCGTAGGTACCAGCAGAAAATCAGTGGTGCTTAAGACAAAAGCCGGGCATTTTATTGTTACGCCCAATAACGGTACGCTTACATTAATTGCTGAATCAGAAGGCATTGAAGCCATAAGAGAAATTGATGAAACCCTAAACAGAAGAAAAGGTTCCGAAAAATCCTACACTTTTCATGGGCGTGACGTATATGCGTACACGGCATCCAGGCTGGCGTGTGGTAAAATCAGTTTTGAACAGGTAGGAAAATTATTGCTTAATGAAGTGGTGGGCATCCCTTATCAAAAAGCAACTATTGAAGGCAAAAAAATCAAAGGTACTATTGATATTTTAGATGTGCAGTATGGCAACATCTGGACAAATATTACGGACGATATCTTTAAACTACTAAATACAAAAGTGGGAGACAACCTGCATGTGATCATTTATCAAAATAAAATAAAAAAGTATGAAGGTAATATGCCTTACACCGAGACTTTTGGCAGCGTAGCAAAGGGAAAACCACTATTATATTTGAATAGTTTATTGGAGGTTTCCTTTGCATTAAATATGGATAGTTTTTCTGCAGTGCATAAAGTGTATAGTGGCAGTGAGTGGACGGTGGAAGTGAGTAAGTAAGTATAAAAAGTAAATAAGGTATATAAAGTAACGCTCTGTTAAGTACCTTATATACCTTATCTACGGGGTATAACTTTTTAATTTTTACACTCTTCCCGGATATTCCTCCAGCGCTTTCTCCAAACAATCCATTGCTGCATTAATAGCTGTTGTATTTAATACATATGCCAAACGCACTTCTTGTTTGCCTAAACCTTTAGTACCATAAAAACCTGTAGCAGGTGCCAGCATTACTGTAGCATTATTGTAACTAAAGGATTCCAATAACCATTGGCAAAATTTATCGCTATCATCAATGGGCAATTTTGCCATGGCGTAAAATGCACCACCGGGGTTGGGGCAAAACACACCGGGGATATTATTCAATCTTTCTACAATAGTATCCCTGCGTAATTTATATTCTGCTTTGGTAGTATCAAAATAATCATCAGGCAAATCGACCGCAGCTTCACCTAAAATTTGTGCAAAAGAAGGTGGGCTTAATCTTGCCTGCGCCAGTTTCATGGCGGCACCCAGTAAAGCTGTATTCTTTGTAATGAATGCGCCAATGCGTCCACCGCAGGCGCTGTAACGTTTGCTTATTGTGTCCATCAATACCACATTATCATCAACGCCGGTTAAGTGCATGGCGCTGGTGTGTGTACCTTCATAGCAAAACTCACGGTAAGCTTCATCCGCAAATAAATAAAGATTATGTTTAATAATGATCTGCTTTAATATTTCCATCTCAGCAGCGCTGTATAAATAACCGGTTGGGTTATTGGGATTGCAGATAACAATGCCTTTTGTTTTTGATGTAATCGCTTTTTCAAGATCTTCAATGGGCGGCAATGCAAAACCCGTTTCAATAGAAGATGTGATGGGCACTACAGTTACACCAGCTTCTACAGCAAAGCCATTGTAGTTGGCATAAAACGGTTCGGGAATAATTACTTCATCGCCTGCATCCATACAGGCCATAAAACCAAATATGATGGCTTCGCTTCCCCCGGTTGTTATAATAATTTGTTCCGGCGTTACATTAATGCCCACTTTTTTATAATACTCCGTCAGTTTTTTGCGGTAGCTTTCGTTGCCTGCGCTATGGCTGTATTCCAATACTTTAAAATCGGCATGCCGCACGGCATCCAAACATTGTTTTGGAGTTTCAATATCGGGCTGGCCAATATTTAAATGATATACTTTGGTGCCTTTCTTTTTTGCCGCTTCGGCATAAGGAACCAGTTTGCGAATAGGAGAGGCAGGCATTTGCAGGCCACGGTTACTGATTTTTAGCATAAATACAAAGTTATAAGTTATAAGTTATAAGTTTTAAGTTTGCACCATGCAAATTTTTGAAACCGCCAGCCGTATTATTGTTACCTGCAGCAATCGCTTATCGCCTTATTTACAAAAAGAAATTGAAGGGTTGGGCCTTAAACCCGTACGCCTTTTTAAAACCGGTGTAGAATTGCATGGCACATTAAAAGATTGTATTAAACTAAACCTGAATTTGCGTTGCGCCAGCCAGGTATTATTCTCTGTAAAAGAATTTAATGCGCCCAATGCTGATGCTTTATATAAAACCTTGTTGGATTTTGAATGGGAAGATATTATTCCTGAAGAAGGTTATTTTTCCATTACCAGCAATGTAGATAATGAAACCATCAACAATAGTTTATTTGCTAATGTAAAAGTGAAAGATGCGATTGTTGACAGGTTTAGAAACCAAACCGGTCAACGCCCCAACAGCGGTCCCGAATTAAATCAAACCGTTATTCATTTATACTGGAAAGAAAATATTGCAGAATTATTTATTGATACTTCCGGCGAAACATTATCCAAGCACGGTTATAGAAAAATACCGGGTAAAGCGCCGATGCTGGAAAGCCTTGCGGCTGCAACATTATTAGCAACCAATTGGGATAGAAAATCTGCTTTTGTGAATCCCATGTGTGGTTCTGGTACTGTTGCCATAGAAGCAGCATTGTCAGCTACCAATAGAAAGCCGGGTTTGTTGAGGCATAATTATGCTTTTATGCATTTGGTAAATTATGAAAAAGAATTTTATCTAAACGAATTTAGAATATTGGAACAACAGGTTATTGAAGTACCCGAATTAAAAATTATTGCAACAGATATTAGTGAAGATGCAGTAAATATTTCGGCAGTAAATGCAGGCATTGCAGGTGTAGAAGAAATGATTGAATTTGCCGTGTGCGATTTTGAAGAAACTAAACTGATAGAAAACGAAAACGGCATTGTCTATTTTAATCCTGAATACGGCGACCGTTTAGGTGTGGAAGCCGAACTGGAAATTACTTACAAACGAATGGGTGATTATCTAAAAAAGAAATGCAAAGGATATACGGGCTATATTTTTACAGGTAATTTAGAACTGGCGAAAAAGATTGGCTTAAAACCAAAACGCAGGATTGAATTTTATACCAGTAAGATTGATTGCAGGTTGTTGGAGTATGAATTGTATGCAGGGAGCAGGGAGAAGACAGAGATATAAGATATCGAATTTGCGAATGACGAATATTTTTAAATTTAAACTTTAAGTGCTTTCTTGAACTTTACGAGCACCAACACATTCGTCATAGCACTATTCCCGGTTTCTTATATACACCAACTTTATCCCCGCCTTATCCGTCTCCCTTTTATCAATTTCAAATTGCGGCAGTGATTTTATCAGAGGTGTTAATTTTTGAAAGCCATAATTTCTTGGGTCGAAGTTGGGTTGTTTTTTTAACACCAAATTTCCAACATCACCTAAAAATGCCCAGCCGTTTTCATCAGCCAAATCATTGATGGTGGTGGCAATCAGTTTCAGGGTTTCTTTATTCAGTTTATCAACTAAAGCTTTTGGTTTTGGAATGGCGGCTTTTGTTTTTGTGGTAACTGCTCCTTCAACTTCAGTTTCAAATACAGGAATAATTTCCATGTAAATAAATTTATCGCAGGCAACAATAAATGCATTGGGCGTTTTCTTTTGACCAATGCCATATACTTTCATGCCCGCTTCTCTAAGCCTTGTTGCCAAGCGTGTAAAATCGCTGTCACTGCTGATAATGCAAAACCCATCGGCACGGCCGGAATATAAAATATCCATTGCATCAATAATCAATGCACTGTCGCTGCTGTTTTTGCCGCTGGTATAACTGTATTGCTGAATGGGTGTGATAGCATTTTCAAGCAACACATTTTTCCAACCGCTAACGGTAGGCTTTGTCCAGTCGCCATAAATTCTTTTAAATGTTGGTGTGCCGTATTTGGTGATTTCTTCCATTACACCTTTTATATTGCTGTAAGGCACATTATCGGCATCAATTAAAACTGCCAGGCGAAGGTCTTTTTGTGTGTCCATAACTTTTTTATTGCTTACAAGATAAACAATTTGTCTGCAAGGGTGGCCAACCTTTTAAAGGTTGGTAACCCTAAGCATTCTCCATTCAGGTTTTCTTACTCATCGCCTTTGCTATTGCGATAACCATCACAGCAAAAATCAAATATACTGCAGTTACCATGGCGCTGTTCAGGAGTACTTTATTATACCCCAATGCTTTTACATTTAAAAAAGGATAAGGGTACCAATCTGCAGCCATTGGCCCACGCCATAAGGTGTATAATAAATACACAACTGGAAAAATGGCCCAGGGCAAAATGTTATTCCATTGAATAGTTTGCTTGGGTACAAACCGGGACCAAAAAATTAAATAGATTACCGGAATAATCAAGTGCAATAATTCATCAGGAACACGGTCAATGCCCTGTGGGTTCCATTGAAAGCGAAGTATCACATTATAGGTTAGACCAACAATGCAGATATAAACCGCTGTTGCAGTTAATGTTTTTGGCCTTGTAAAAAAAATACCCTTTTCATTAATGCCATTTAAGTAAACTGCCGTTAAACAAATAGCGATAAGCAAATTGGTCTCTACAGTATAATAACTGAAAAACCGAATGGTAGTTTCTAATGTTGTTACTATCGTGTTTTTTAGTGATACATAAAATTGAAGTGCTAAAGAAAGCCAAACAATGATTGCACTGAGGCCAGCATAATTTTTTATAGGCGATATTTGAGCCATATAGGTTAGGTTAAGTTAGTTAAGATACTTGATTGTAATTAGCTGAACAAGGATTTTTGTTAAATGTTCAGCTATTTGGGGCAATTTATTCTCACTATGAGAAAAACTATTCCGTTTTAACACGCTGTTATTTTTTTTAACACTTAAAATTCAAACGGCACTGTATTTGAAAATACTGTGTGTATAAAACCTAAATAATGAAAAATACCATAAAACTTTTATCACTAATTATTATTCCTGCAATTGCACTAAGCTGCAATTCAGGTTCAGACACTACAACAACAGCAGTTGATACAAGTATGACGGCAGTGAGCGATAATACTGCTACCAAGATGGATACCGCCGGTAAGAGTACCCCGATGGATACATCAATGGCGGGAATGAAGAATCTGAAAGATACTATGCCCGTAAAAATTATCCCGGGAAAAAATGGAAAGAGAGCAAAGATTGTAATAGTATTACCGAAGATGAGCAGTACCTCTGCAATGAATGCCGACAAAGAAGGTATATATGATAATGTAGAAGTTTGGCCTTCTTATCCCGGCGGACAAAAGGCTTTGGAAAATTTCTTTTCTAATAATATTGAATATCCGCAACAAGCAACTGATAACTCTACAGAAGGTACGGTAAATGTAAGTTTTTTGGTAGATGAAAATGGTAAAGTATCTTCGCCAAGAATTGTAGGCAAAAAAATAGGTGATGGATTGGAAGATGAAACCATGAGGGTATTTAATAAAATGCCTAACTGGACACCCGGAAAAATAAAAGGGAAAAATGTGAAAACACGTTTTACCCTTCCTGTAAGATTTCAATTAGAATCGTAAACAATAATAAACCTTTTAAATAATCAAAACTTAAAACAATTTTTTATGAAAATCAGAAAATTTATCGCTGTTCTATTGTTAGCAGTTTGTGTAACTGTTGCATCTCCTTTACAAACTTATGCTTCAGCTGAAAAAGTTAGCACAGTTGGCGATCCTAACAAAGACGCAAAAACTTTAAGCGAAATAACAGCAAGAGTTGCAGAAATTCAAGCCATGGATAAAACCAATCTTACTGCTTCAGAAAAAAAGGCATTACGAAAAGAGTTGACAGGCATGAAAAATAAAGCAGCAGGATTGGACAGGGGAGTGTACATTTCTGTTGGTGCTATCATTATCGTTATTTTATTATTGATACTTATACTTAGATAAGCTATTTTAACTTCTTCTACATATAGGGCTTTGGGTAAAAAAAAATGCCTTGGTTTTTATCAGGGCATTTTCTATTGCAACAACTTTATGTTTTTGATCAATACCGGAATGAATAATTATCCATTAATCACATTCCCATTTTCTTTTTCAAATTGGCATCAATAGCATCTAAAAATTCTTCGGTGTACAAGTAATGCTCACCGTGAGTTACTTTATTGCCATGGATACAAACTGCAAGGTCTTTGGTCATTTTGCCGCTTTCCACTGTTTCAATACAAACAGCTTCCAAAGCCAAACAAAAATCTATTAAAGCCTGGTTGCCGTCTAATTTGCCACGGAAAGCCAAACCTCTTGTCCATGCAAAAATAGATGCAATGGGATTTGTTGAAGTTGGTTTACCCGCCTGGTGGTCACGATAGTGGCGTGTAACAGTACCATGTGCAGCTTCTGCTTCCATAGTGCTGCCGTCAGGAGTAACTAAAACAGAAGTCATTAAACCTAACGAACCAAAACCTTGAGCAACGGTATCGCTCTGTACGTCACCATCATAATTTTTGCAAGCCCATACAAAGTTGCCATTCCATTTTAAGGCGCTTGCTACCATGTCATCAATCAGGCGGTGTTCGTAAGTGATGCCTGCAGTTTCATACGCAACTTTAAATTCATTTTGATATACTTGTTCAAAAATATCTTTAAAGCGGCCATCATATTTTTTAAGGATGGTGTTTTTTGTAGAAAGGTATAAAGGCCATTTTTTGCTCAGCGCCATATTAAAGCAACTTCTAGCAAAACCATAAATACTTTCATCGGTATTGTACATACACATAGCAACACCATCGCCTTTGTAATTGTACACTTCAAAAACCTGCGGTTCGCCACCACCTTCTGGTGTAAAAGTCATGGTTAATTTACCTTTGCCTTTAATAACGGTATCGGTAGCACGGTATTGATCACCAAAAGCGTGGCGGCCAACAATGATTGGCGCCGTCCAGTTGGTAACCAGGCGTGGCACATTCTGCATAACTATTGGTTCACGAAAAACGGTACCATCTAAAATATTGCGGATAGTGCCGTTAGGCGATTTCCACATTTGTTTCAACTTGAATTCTGCAACACGGGCTTCGTCTGGTGTAATGGTAGCGCATTTAATACCTACGCCGCAAGCTTTAATAGCATTTGCCGCATCAATGGTTACCTGGTCGTTGGTTTCATCACGGTATTCCATTCCCAAATCATAATACTGAATTGGAACTTCCAGGTAAGGGAGAATCAGTTTGTCTTTAATAAATTTCCAGATGATTCTTGTCATCTCGTCACCATCCAGCTCTACGACCGGATTTGCTACTTTTATTTTTGCCATGTCAATTAAATTGTTTTAGGGGGCGAAATTACAGAAATGTGTGGGATTATTATTGTTTTAGCAGGTTTGATTATTATTGAATTAATGTATTTGATTTGAAACTGCCAGAAGCAAAAAGACTGGCGAGAAAAATAATTTCACCACCATATAAACGTTTTGGCCATTGCACTGACTTAATGCAAATGCCCATTAATTTGGGCTGAAAATATTATACCCTTGAAAACTTCAAAATCCCAATACCTGAAAAGTCGAAAAAAATTAAGGCAAACCCATCAAAAAATCTAAATACCTGAAAATGGCAAGAAAAGAAAAGTCTCCAACTACTTGGGGGCTCTTTTTTTAAAAATTTTTAATGATTTCATCTGCAAACTCGCTAGTTTTAAGCAACGTTGCTTCTTTCATTAAGTTATAAAAATCAATAGTTACTGTTTTGTTGCGGATGGTTTTGCCTACCGAATTGGTGATTAATTCGGCAGCATCACGCCAGCCCATATAATCCAGCATCATCACACCACTTAAAATTACTGATGACGGGTTCATGGTATTGGTATTGGCAAAACGTGGTGCTGTGCCATGCGTAGCTTCAAATACTGCATGGCCGGTTAAATAGTTAATGTTTGCGCCGGGTGCAATGCCAATGCCGCCAACCTGTGCTGCCAATGCATCGCTGATATAATCGCCATTTAAATTTAGCGTAGCAATTACCGAATAATCTTGCGGTGCCAGTAAAGCCTGCTGTAAAAAGTTATCAGCAATGGCATCTTTAATAATTACTTTTCCACCCACGGCGCTAATCTTCATTTCTTCATTGGCCACCGCTTCGCCGCTTTCTTTTTTGGTGCGTTCCCATTGGTTCCAGGTGTACACATAACCACCAAATTCTCTTTCGGCCAGTTCGTATCCCCAGTTTTTAAAAGCACCTTCGGTGAATTTCATAATATTGCCTTTATGTACAATAGTTACCGAAGGCAGTTTATTGGCAATGGCAAATTCAATAGCAGAACGGATCAGTCTTTCGCTGCCATCTTTACTCACAGGTTTTATGCCTAATGAAGTGGTTTCAGGAAAACGAAAAGCTTTTACGCACAATTCATCTACCAAAAAATTCAATAATTTTTTTGCTTCCGGCGTACCGGCCATAAATTCTATACCGGCATAAATATCTTCGGTGTTTTCCCTGAAAATGGTCATGCTGACTTTTTCGGGCTGCCACATGGGAGAGGGCACACCTTCAAAATATTTTATGGGGCGAAGGCAAACATATAAATCCAATTCCTGGCGCAATGCTACATTCAAACTTCTTATGCCACCGCCAACTGGAGTAGTCAACGGCCCTTTTATAGACAATAAATATTCTTTAAAAGCATCCATGGTGGCTTCGGGCATCCAGCTGCCTGTCTGGTTAAAGGCTTCTTCCCCAGCCAGCACTTTTTTCCACTCTATCTTTTTTTCGCCTTTGTAAGCTTTTGCAACGGCGGAATCAAACACACGTACAGCCGCTTTCCAAATATCCGGGCCAATACCATCGCCTTCAATAAAGGGAATAGTAGGGTTGTTGGGAACCTTTAATTTTCCGTTGCTGCCCATTGTAATTTTTTCTGCCATTGGTTATTTTTTTTTGGAGCCGGGCTAAGAAATCACTATGTGGCTTCATTGGCTTCGCACTCTTGTACTGAATCTCTTTATTGAACTTTATGGATGTTTGCAAAAATAAAACATCTGTGCTTGCCACAATATTAAAAAAATAAGGCCCCTGATGGCAGGTGGCCTTATTCAATGTACATAGCAGTCACGAAATCTTTTTTATTTACCGGCGTAGTCAAGTATAAAGACATTTTGGAAATTAAAAATGTTGCATCAGAAAAATAAAATACTTCCGGAGTGGTCTGGTTAAAAATTAAAAAGCATCCTGTTTTGCAGGATGCTTTCTTTAATATTTTTTCAATCACTTTATCTTAACCCTAAAATTACATGTTATATTATATAATTTATATGCTGGGGATTGGCCTTTAAATATACCAGTAAAATTTCCGGCACAAAACTGTCCCGCGGTTCCATATTCAGTAATATGCGCTGTTATAGGATTAGGAATGGATAAGTTATCATTGGCTTGGGAAGTGAGAAAAAGTAAAAGATTTTGGTTAGTGCCGGCAGCAATACCATTATTATCTACTTCCAGTGCCAAACCTATAGATGGAGTAGCAAAGCGATTAGCGGCTATATGGAAAAAAGGACCATGTATACTAAAATCAACGGTATCTGCAGGTGGCGAAAAAGTATATGGTGTTCCATCAATGCTAAAGTTAACGTACTGTTGAATAGCAACACCGCAGGCTTGTATATTACCAATATTATTGGCACCACTGTTTAATGTATAATTGCTCGAGGGGCTTTGTTGCGAACCTGCCACATCTTCTGCAATGATATATACACTTGAAGGCGATGAACATAAAAAAGTATTAAAGGCAAAGGCGCCAGCAATTACAGGATACCTGAAATTTAGCGCACCATTCTTTACTATTACATAACCATTGTTAACTGGCGCATTGCTACACGAAGTTACAGTGCCACTGACTGCGGCTAAAAAAGAAGTTGTATTTATAGTAATGGAATTTAATGAAACAGCAACGGTTGTTGTAGTAATGGTTTGCGTATATATTGGAGTTGAACAATTACCATTACTGAATACTTCCATTAATAGCGTTGCATTAGCAGGAATGTTTCCACTGACATAACCCGTACTATCGGTGTAGCCGTAAGATTTAGTAGCAGGGTTACTAAGGACTGATAATTTTACTGATACATTTTGAATGGGCAAATTATTTTGATTTACCAGTGTACAATTGAATGGTACATAATTATTAGGTACATCACAATTCCAAAACGAGAAATGACTTACATCTCCGATATAATTATTTCCACTTTTTGCAGCACTCCCTTCTTGTTTCCACAATCCTTTTATTTCATCAAAATACCATAGAGGAATTGTAGCTGGCGCTGTTGCCACAATAGCGGCGGGAATGGGGAAGGTTAAATTTGCTTTAGAACCCGTTGCTATTTGTAATAATTCTCCGCCCGATCCGGTTAATTCTACAGCAGCCATGCTATAAGAACTAAGCAATTGTAAATTGCCATTGGTGTTTATGCCACGCAGGTCGCCGGGCATTGTGCTGGCAATATCTTCAGAAGTTGGGTTTATGAAATATGCTGCAACATTTACCGTACCGGTGTAAACAGCATTTGTTGTAGCATTAACAATGCCGTTTGCAGGCAAAACAATACTTAAGCCATTGGATAAGGTTACCGTACCGCCTGCACTACCAATAACTGTGCCTTGAATATTTTTACGGATAAGTTTTATCCTGAAGAAGGTTTTCTTCCCGGCTGAAGCGGTATAAGTTTTAATGCCTTTGAAATAGCCTTGTTTTATGACAATTACCGTTGCAGCCTCTTTTACAACATCGGTATTCAATACTTCAAAATAGCCATATTTATCAGTTACCAAAGTGGCATTTCCGAATTGAACCGTTGCCCCCGGCAAGGCTGCATCATTTTCATCGGTTATAAAGCCACTTACACTAGCATTTACTTTGGTAGTTAAATCGGGTGGTGTTGCTGGAGTAGCAATGGTATCGCTATTGCCGCTTTTTTTACAAGAAAAAATGATTAGTGCAACCATTGCAGGAATCATTAAAAACTTTACGTAGGACTTAAGTGTTGCTTGTGTTTTCATAAGATTGAGTTGAGTAACAGGCTTTTATAATGACAAAAGCTTTGGACTTACATAAACGAAAATTAGGATGCTTTATTTTGTATTAATGGTAATTTAATATAAAGGGTATAAGAATGATTCCCACAATGTAATACCGGCTATCGTCTAATCAAAAGTTCATCGTGCAATTCAACCATTCCGCATCAAACTTTACCCCATCCAGTTTTTTGTAAAAGTTAATGGCAGGTTCATTCCAGTCCAGTACCTGCCACATCATGCCGCTGTATTTTTTTGCTTTACATTCTCTAATCAATGCATCAAATAATAATTTGCCAATGCCTTTGCCACGCATTTTTTCTGTTACCAAAAGGTCTTCCAAATACAAACGCTGCCCTTTCCAGGTGCTATAGCGTATATACCATAAAGCAAATCCTATAACTTCACCTTCAGCTTCCGCTACAAAAGCCCACCACACAGGATTTTGGCCAAAGCCGCTATTTACAAAATGATTAAAATCCACTGTTACTTCATTAGGTGCTTTTTCATATAGTGCCAGTTCATGTACCAGCTCCATCATTTTTGCACAATCTTCTTTTAGGGCTCTTCTTATTATTATTGACATAGATTAAAGTTTTATTACTGAAAAAACAACAGTCAGTTGTAGTGTTATGGCAATGACTAAACAAAAAATCCAACCCCAAAACCATTTCATGGGCAAGCCCAATCTTTTTACATTTAAGAAATACAAAACAATCATTATTAAAACCACAGTTAATAAAGATGACACAAAAAAAGTACCGCCATTAAAATTACTGCACGAAGCTACAATGGCATAAGGCAATAAAACGATGGAGCCTACCAGACAGGTACTTCCAATATTTTTGATGAAGCGCCATTTTTTTTCCTGCAAAAAAAGATAAGCAATTACAATTTGCAAACTCCATTTAGCTCCTGCAATTCCTGTAGATAATAATTTTTGTTGTAAACTATGATACAATGGGCTTACATCAACAAACCACCAGGTAATAATGGTAGAAAGAAAAAAATAAATGACGGCAATTATAATTAGTTTTGAATTGTTCATTTTGTTAAAATAAATTATTTACGGTAAGTATTGTCAATCTTTAAATGTTGGCAACACTATATTAAAATTGCAATATAAATTTATATTTTAGTGCTTTCAAAAAATATATAACCATGAAGGAATTATTGCAGCAATACGCAAGCTTTAATATTTGGGCAACCAATATCTTATTTGAAAGAATAACTAAAATGCCCGAAGAAAAAATAACACAGGAAATAGTAAGCAGTTTTCCTTCTGTTTATAAAACTGCATTGCATTTGTGGCAGGCAGAAAGCATTTGGTGGCAACGCATCAACAAGGCTGAAAAAATTATTATTTTAAGTGAAATATTTACAGGCAGCTTCAACGAATTAAAAGATGGCATAACACGACAAAGCCGCCAATGGAAACAATATGTTGATGTCATTTCTGCCGATGGATTAAAAGAAACATTTTCTTTTGTACGCAATGGACAACCCTTTACAATGATAGTACATGATATGTTGCTGCATTTATTCAATCATGCCACATTTCACAGGGGGCAACTGGTAACTTTATTAAGGCAATTGGGCGAAGTGACAGATATTCCCTCTACAGATTTTGCAACTTATACACGTATTGAAAAATAATAAAGCTGCTTGACCAACAAGCAGCTTTCCAATTAATTGTGGTCAATCATTTTTAAAAGTACCCCGTAAGAATCATCAGAAAAAGTACCATTGGCATTACCGGTATTCCAGTAATAAAAATTACGGTACACCATACCGATTCCTTTTGCATATTTGGCTTCGCTGAATGTTCTGTCAATAGCGGTTTGGTCATCTATTTCAGAAACCTTAATGGTGCTGTCAATAGTTAATGCGCCAACTTTTGCTGGCATATTCAAACTGTCGTAAGCGTAATCCCAATCATCATAAAACTTAAGGTAAGGCGTTTGCGAATTGGTATTGATATAAGCATTGCCTTTCCAGCTATAATCCTGCTGAATAGGTTCCCTTAATTTTATAAAACGCAGGTTGTTTTCAATAAACTCCAGGCTGTTGCCGGTGTTTACCGCCATAAAAGTATTATCGGCAGTAAAGGTCCCCGTTGGTGAATTCCGTATGTAACGGATGATGCGATATGCTGGCCTGTTTAGATTATCTGTGATTTGTGCATCTACTACATATTTTACCTGGTAACTATTAACTGAAGCGGACGCACCGAAATTTTTATAATAAACAGTAGAATCTAAACTGTAAGTAATGTATTTGCCCACCACCAAAGGAAAGTAATCACTTAATAACGCTGTTGGATATTGCTCTGTAGTTTTTTTACAGGCACTAAAAATGATTAACAAAGCAATTGCGGCAAAAAGAAATGATTTTCTCATAATATATACATTACAGATGCTATTACAAAGCAAAAGGTTGCTCGCTGCGTTGAATTACTCCGCCACCAATTACATCATCGCCTTCATAAAACACAGCACTTTGCCCAGGGGCTATGCCCTTTACATCATCATAGAAACGGACTTTGATGCCATTTTCGTATGTGAACAGGTTAGAAACAGCACCTTTATCTTTATAGCGGATCTTGGTTAGCGCTTCCATGCCTTCTGTAATACCTTCGTATTTTATCCAGTTCAATTTGCCCACCGTCATCTCGCTGCGGTTGAGGTCATCTTCCTCACCTAATACCACGGTATTAGTTTCGGGGATTATTTCGGTAACAAATGCAGGTTTGCCTAAGGCAATATCCAGGCCTTTGCGCTGCCCGATGGTATAAAACGGATAGCCTTTATGTTTACCCAGTATTTTTCCTGATTTATCTACAAAATAACCACCATCAACCCTTTCTTCCAACCCTTCCACCTTGCGTTTTAAAAACCCACGGTAATCATTATCCGGCACAAAACAAATTTCATAGCTCTCGCTTTTTTTAGCCAGTTCGGGATAGCCAAAATCATGCGCCATTTGGCGGATTTCAGTTTTTCTATAAGTACCTAACGGTAATATTGTCCGGCTCAGCAAATCCTGCTGCAATCCCCACAGCGCATAGCTTTGGTCCTTGGTTTCGTCCAATCCTTTACGAAGGAAAAATCGACCGTTGGTATGCTGATGTACCTGCGCATAATGGCCTGTTGAAATAAAATCGCAGCCCAATGCATCGGCTCTTTTCATAAGCGCACGCCACTTGATGTGTGTATTGCACATCACACAAGGATTAGGTGTGCGGCCAGCTATATATTCCTCTACAAAATTCTCAATTACAAAATCGCCAAACTCTTCCCTTATGTCTAAAATAAAATGCGGAAAGCCATGCTGCACTGCAGCCTGGCGGGCATCGTTAAAACTATCCAGGTTGCAGCAACCGGTTTCTTTTTTACCGCTTGTGCCCACACTGGTAGCGTAATCCCATGTTTTCATGGTAATCCCCACTACTTCATACCCTTCTTTATGAAGCATCAATGCCGCCACGGTACTATCAATACCGCCACTCATGGCCATTAAAACTTTTCCTTTTTTACTCATTGTTATATCTCCGGTTGCAAAGATAAGCCCGTTTTACAGTTTTTAATTTACGCTTTGAGGATTTTGTTTGGGCAAGCCTCGTTGGGGGAGCTATGGGATTTAAAAAGAAAATGTTCAATTTTCAATCTTCAATGCTGAGCATGACTGAAGGTGATGTAAAACGCAATTGTATTTTTATTGAACATCGTTGCTGAACATTCTTGTACTGGCTGTTGCATTTACAAAAATTTGTACATTGGTTTGAGGGGCTATCAGTAACTGCAACAATACTAAAAAGAATAAGTAATTTTTTTCAGCATTAATACATTTCAGCAGTGATATTTATTTCACTAAACCATTGAGACGGACTAATTGTAGAAAAGGTTGTAAGTCGCTGTAGAAACATATTTAATAAAAATCTAATAAGACATGCAGCCTTTATTAAACTTTAAACAAGCCAGCATATTTTTTTAGCAACTGTTAAGAGTGCATTTCCCCGAAAAAATCGGGATGAGTAACTTTTTAACTTAATTTGCAGACATGCAGCAATATTTAGATTTAGTTAAACATATTATAGCTACCGGCAACGATAAAAACGACCGCACCGGTACGGGAACAAGAAGTGTTTTTGGTTATCAAATGCGTTTTGATTTGCAGCGGGGTTTTCCCTTGGTGACTACCAAAAAAGCACATTTAAAAAGCATTATTTACGAATTGCTTTGGTTTTTACAGGGCGATACCAATATTGCTTATTTAAAAGGACACAACGTAAAGATCTGGGATGAATGGGCTGATGAAAATGGCGATTTAGGCCCTGTCTATGGTAAACAATGGCGCAGTTGGCAAGGTGCAGATGGCGTGGAAGTAGACCAGGTGAAGGATTTGATCCATCAAATAAAAAATAACCCTGATAGCAGGCGCATGATTATCAGCGCATGGAATGTGGCTGATTTGCCTAAGATGAAATTAATGCCTTGTCATTGCCTTTTTCAATTTTATGTAGCAAACCGAAAACTAAGCTGTCAACTATACCAGCGCAGCGCCGATGTATTTTTAGGTGTGCCTTTTAATATTGCATCTTATGCTTTATTAACCATGATGATTGCACAGGTCTGCGGTCTTGAACCCGGCGAATTTGTACACAGCTTTGGCGATGTGCATTTATACAACAATCATTTTGAACAAGCCGAATTACAATTGACAAGAACGCCATTTCCATTGCCAATGATGAAGATAAACCCTGAAGTAAAAGATATCTTCAGTTTTAAATTTGAAGATTTTGAATTGGTAAATTATCAAAGCCATCCGGCGATAAAAGCGCCAGTAGCGGTGTAACAAATTTGGCACGCAGACGAGCAGGGAACACAGGGGAATTTTCTGCGAAAATTGGATGTAGAATTTATTGAAGAAAAAAAATGCATAAATAATGTGCAAAACATAATCCCTACGCTCTCCGCGCCTCTGCGTGCCAATGTCGTCTGCTGAATTTTTCTTCCTCCTCACACATTATTTCTTCCATTCCGCCGTTCTTATAACAAGCAAAATCCAGCTTATGAGAACAATCTTTATTATTTGTATACTTATTGCTTCTTTTTTTAGCGCTGTGGCACAGCCCGGCATTGATACTACCTTGAAGGAACAAAAGGACAATATCATTAAAGAAACTACTATCATCAAAGTAGAAAACCTGGGCCAAAACATCAACACACAAAATCCCGAAATGCGGCCTACTATTTCTGCCGATGGTAACCTGTTGTTTTTCATCCGGCAAAATGATCCGGCAAATATTCAATATGAAACTGTTCCCAATTCCCAAGACATCTGGTATTCGATGAGGGACAGCGCAGGCAACTGGAGCAAGGCAAAACATTTAAGCGCCAAAGTAAATGCTTCGCAATACAATGCAGTATATTGGATATCGCCAGATTTAAATACCATTTTATTAAAAGGCGCTTTTATCGAAGGACAATACTTAGGCATGGGCGTTAGTATGATACACAAACGCAGCGACAATAGTTGGACAGATGCAGAGATGTTGAAGATTCGCAACTTCACCAAATTTGCCAACACGCCACAAATTGGTGCATCAATGGGACACGATGGAAAGACATTACTGTTTTACATGACAGATAAAAAAGGGTGTTTTGATAATAATATTTATGTTTCTTTTTTAGAAGGCAATGATATTTGGACAGCACCAAAAAGCCTGGGCAAAAAAATTAACCTGCCCGATTATAATGAGATGAGCCCCTTCATTGCTGCTGATGGCGTTACCTTATATTTCAGCAGCGACAGGCCTGGCGGCATTGGAGAAAATGATATTTGGATGAGCAAAAGATTAGATGATAGCTGGACCAAATGGAGCGACCCTGTAAACCTTGGCAGGCCAATAAATACCGAAGGCTCCGAAGCATTTTTTACATTAGATGCCGGTGGCGAATTTGCTTACCTCACATCAAGCGATGGCGCTTTTGGCGCCAGCGATATTGTACGGGTGAAATTATTGGAGAAAGAAAAGCCCAACCCTGTTGTATTGGTTAGCGGTAATGTGTATAATGCTAAAACAAAAGAACCATTAACCGCATCATTAATTTATCAAACCTTACCCGATGGCGCCGATGCAGGTAATGGCGTAAGCAGCCCGATTGACGGCTCTTTCAAAATCGTTTTGCCTTACGATAAAAATTACAGCATCAGGGCATCGGCAGATAAATACTTTGCCATTTCCGAAAATTTAAATTTAGATTCTTTGGTAAAAGCTGGCTACAAAGAAATTCATAAAGATTTGTATTTGGCTCCTATAGAAATTGGGCAGGTATTCCGATTGAATAATGTGTTCTTTGATTTTGATAAATATAATTTGCGGCCGGAGTCTTACGTGGAATTGGATAGGGTGGTTAAGTTTTTAAATGATTATCCCAATATAGAAATTGAAATGAGTGCCCACACAGATAACAAAGGAGCTGACCAATATAATTTTACATTGAGCGATAACAGGGCAAGGTCGGTAAGGGAATATATTTTATCTAAAGGCGTTGCTGTAACACGGATAACATCACAGGGCTATGGCGAAACAAAACCTGTTGCCACCAACGACACCGACGAAGGCAGACAACTTAACCGAAGAGTGGAGTTTAAAATTCTCAAGAATTAAAAGTTAGCCACGGATTTAACCAATTAACACGGATTGAAAAGTATAATCTTAATCTGCATTTTAGAAAATAACTCATCATTATCCGTGTAGATTCGTGTAATCCCCGGCAAAAAACTATTTTTGCTGCATGATTTCAATTGTAGTAGCCGCCGCAGAAAACAACGCCATTGGCAGGAATAATGAATTACTCTGGACCCTTCCCAACGATATGAAGTTTTTTAAAAACATCACCTGGGGAACGGTAGCCATTATGGGCCGCAAGACTTTTGAAAGCTTAGGCAAACCACTTGCAGGTAGAATAAATATTGTAATTACCCGCCAAACCGGTTGGCAGATAGACGGCGCCATTGTTGTAAACAGTATTGAACAGGCTTTGGAAAAAGCAAAGGAAACCAACTACAAAGAAATATCCATCATTGGCGGCGCCGAAATTTACAAACAGAGCATGGGCTTAACTGATCGTATTTATCTTACAAGGGTTCATCATTCTTTCGGTGATGCAGATGCATTTTTTCCTGCTATTGATGAAACAAAATGGAAACTGGTTTCCAATGAAGACCATGAATTTGATGGTAAGCATGCTTATGCGTATTCGTTTCAAATTTGGCAGAAGAAATGATGTATTACTATTTAGAATATTATCCGTATTTTTTATCCGGGTTTTATTTATCTATTTATTCATTTACAGCAATATTATTAATTGCTACAACTTTTTTAAAAGGAAAGTATAAATCAGAGTCGTATAACCTGCTATATGTTTTTAATACGATAGCTGCTTGGGCTTCAATCGTTATCTTACTTTGCTTTATCGGTGAATTATTTGTTGCATGGTATGAGAATAATCCTTACGAATGGTACGCATTTCAATCAGGTGGCCCACACGGAACTTTACTTTCCTTGCAATGGGTTTTCATTAAAATGCATTTACCTTTTTTAGTAGGCTTATTTTTCTTTCTCAGAAGATTGAGAATAAATCGATTGTTCACAATTTTGTTAATAATACTTTTGAATTCTGAGGTTATTCTTAGGCTTTTGTATAGATTCTTTAGTTTGAATAAAGATTATCTTCCTTCATCGTGGTCTGTTAATGAAGAATCATTTATTGAAAAGGCTATTAAATGGTTGCTAATTATTATTTTTCTAATTCTGACTTATGTAATTGCAAATAAAAAAAACAAATTGCCTTATCCTTCTGTATTTTTGAAATAACCATGTACACTTCATTTCAATTAGCAAAAAAGTATCTTCACTATTACCTTACCGCTGCCAATGGAAAAGGGCATGGCGTTCATTCACCTTTTGTATTTGATTTTATTAAATTTGTAAAGAATGATACAAAGCAGTACGAAGCTTATAGTAAAATAGAAGCAAGAAGAAAAGCATTGCTGAAAGATGATACCGTTATTGAAGTGGAAGATTTTGGTGCCGGCTCTGCCGTTATCAAAACCAATAAACGTGTGGTGAAAAATATTGCACAATCATCTTTAAAGCCAAGAAAGTTTGCGCAATTATTATTCAGGATGGTGCAATATTACCAGCCCAAAACTATAGTTGAATTAGGCACTTCTTTTGGAATCACTACTTCATATCTTGCCGCAGGCAATAACAATGCAAATGTATTTACTTGCGAAGGCGCAAAAAATATTGCCGCTATTGCAAAGCAAACATTTCCACAGTTAGATATAAATAACATCATCCTAACCGAAGGCGATTTTACCGCAACATTGCCGCCACTTTTAAACCAACTACAAAATATTGATTTTGCTTTTGTTGATGGCAACCACCGCAAAGCGCCTACGCTCCATTATTTTGAACAGTTATTAAAAGTGTCTAATCCTGCTAGTATCTTAATCTTTGATGACATACACTGGAGTGCCGAAATGGAAGCAGCTTGGGCTGAAATTCAGCAAAATCCTGCTGTCACACTCTCTATCGACCTTTTTTTTATTGGCATCGTTTGCATCAACGATACCATCAAGTCAAAACAACATTTTAGCATTAAATTTTAGCCATTGGTCACAAAAAGTCAAAATACGCCATTGCCGCTTTAGGGAGAAGGAGCAATTTTTGTTACCTTCGCACCAATTATTTTAAAGTATGACAATTGGCGTTTTAAAAGAATCATCCCCCGAAACCAGAGTCTCCTTATTACCAGAACATTTAGCTACCCTGAAAAAATGGAATGTAAATGTGAATGTAGAAAGCAATGCAGGTGCAACCGCATTTGCCAATGATGATAAATACGTTCAAGCTGGTGCAACCATAAAATCAAGAGCAGAAATATTGCAAACAAGCGATATCATTTTAAGTATCAACACACCACATCAATCCGAAATCGACAATCTAAAATCTAAAATTGTATTAGGTGTGTTTCAGCCTTTGTTTACAGCATCAATGATGAAAGATTGGGCAGCAAAGGGTTTAACCGTTTTTAGTATGGATATGTTGCCTCGTACCACAAGGGCACAAAGCATGGATATATTGAGCAGTCAGGCAAACATTGCAGGTTATAAAGCAGTGTTGCAGGCAGCCAATTTATTCCCCAAATATTTTCCCATGTTTATGACGGCTGCCGGTAGCGTACCGCCTGCTAAAATGTTGATATTGGGTGCAGGCGTTGCAGGCTTGCAGGCGATTGCTACTGCAAAAAGATTGGGCGCTGTGGTAGAAGTGTTTGATACAAGGCCTGCAGTAAAAGAAGAAGTGATGAGCCTGGGTGCAAAATTTGTAGAAGTAGAAGGCGCTGCCGATGCCAGCAAAGCCGGTGGTTATGCAGTAGAACAAACTGCAGAATTTTTAGAAAAACAAAAAGCAAAAATTGCAGAAAGCGTTGCCAAAGCCGATATAGTAATTACCACTGCACAAATACCAGGCAAAAAAGCACCGGTATTAATTACCACTACAATGATTGAAGGCATGAAAAATGGTTCGGTTATTATTGACCTTGCAGCAGCAACAGGCGGTAATACCGAATTAACCAAAACTGACGCTACTGTAATTCACAATGGTGTTAGCATTGTGGGCGATTCTTATTTGGCGTCTACTATGCCCAGTGATGCCAGCAAATTATACGGCAAAAACATTTTGAACTTTTTGCAATTGATAATTGACAAAGAAGGCAATATCAATTTAAATTTTGAAGATGATTTAGTGAAAGGCACTTGCGTGGTGCATGATGGAGTGGTAACAAATGATAGGGTGAACGCTTTGGTTAATTAGTAATTAGGAATAAATAATGAATAATTAATTCAGTGCAATGTCAATAAATTAATTAACCAGTTAACTAATAAACTACAAGGATGGAAAGCATTTTAAATTTTATCTCCGCCAATCAACAAATCATTTACATCGTTATACTGATGATATTTGTTGGTATTGAAGTGATTGGCAGAGTACCGAGTGTGTTGCATACACCTTTGATGAGTGGCGCCAATGCTATTCATGGCGTGGTTATCATCGGCGCTATCATTGTAATGGGCAAGGCAGAAGCTGATAATTATTTAGCGTTGATATTAGGTTTTCTAGCTGTGATATTAGGAACGTTAAATGTAGTAGGTGGTTTTGTGGTAACAGATAGAATGTTGGAAATGTTTAAGAAGAAGAAATAACGATTACAATAATTAAAAGGAATTACACGAATTATTCTTTGCGCCTTAGCTCCTTTGCAGCTTGGCGTGAAATAAAAACGATACAATGGAATTGAATGTTTTAAATCTTTGTTACCTGGTTGCTTCGGTAACTTTTATTTTGGGTCTTAAGATGCTCTCTAATCCTGCCACTGCACGTAAAGGAAATTTAATTGCAGCGGCTGGTATGACGATTGCAATTATCGGTACCATCTTTTTATACAAAAATGGCGAAACTGGCGAAGGCTTGCATAATTATGGATGGATATTTGGCGGACTTGCCATAGGTGGTATTGTAGGAACTTTGGCTGCAAAAAAAGTGAAGATGACAGCCATGCCGGAAATGGTGAGCTTGTTCAATGGAATGGGCGGTGCATGTGCCATGTTGATTTCAATTGTAGAGTTTCATCATTTAAGCAGGGAAATGGCAGGAAATGCTGTAGATATCAGTGCAATACAACCAACAGTTTTGATTATCGTTTTAGGATTGATCATTGGCTCCGTTTCTTTTGCAGGCAGTATGATTGCATGGGGAAAATTGAATGGAAAAGTAAAAGACTTTAGTTTTCCCGGACAGAATATTTTAAACCTTATTTTTTTAGCCATAGCTATTGGCAGTGCCGTGTACCTGGTAGTTGACCCGGCACAAACCTATTTGATTTATGTAATTTTAGTATTGAGCTTGTTGTACGGTGTTTTATTTGTGATGCCTATCGGTGGCGCAGACATGCCCGTTGTGATTTCTTTGCTCAATTCATTTACAGGTGTAGCTGCGGCTTGTGGTGGGTTTTTGTATGATAATAAAGTAATGCTTACCGGTGGTATTTTGGTTGGTGCAGCAGGTACTTTGCTAACCATTTTGATGTGCAAAGCCATGAACCGTTCTTTAGGCAATGTATTGATTGGTTCTTTCGGTGGTAATAAAACTGCTGCTGCAGGCGGCGACAAACCTCAAGGCAATTATAAAGAAATTAGTTTGGCAGATGCAGCAATGGTGATGGCGTATGCCAACAAGGTAATGATTGTTCCTGGTTATGGTTTGGCGGTTGCACAAGCGCAACATACTTGCCATGAACTGGAAAAAATATTGAACGAAAAAGGCGTAGAAGTTTTTTACGCCATTCATCCTGTGGCTGGCCGTATGCCCGGCCACATGAATGTATTATTGGCAGAAGCAGATGTGAGCTATGAAAAATTATTGGAAATGGAACAAGCCAATGATGAATTTAAAACCAGCGATGTGGTGTTGATATTGGGTGCTAACGATGTGGTTAACCCTGCCGCAAAAAATGACCCGAGCTCTCCGATATACGGTATGCCCATTTTGGAGGTTGAACAGGCCAAAACCGTAATTGTAAATAAACGCAGTATGAAACCCGGTTATGCAGGTATTGAAAATGATCTTTTCTTTCAGCCCAAAACAAGCATGTTATTTGGCGATGCAAAAAAAGTATTGCAAGATCTTTGCGCCGAAGTAAAAGCGGTTTAATTTCATTTTAATCTCTACCGTATATCATTTTCTACATTAACAAATGTTAACCGAAAATAACATTTGTTATTACTCTTTAACTGTATTAAAATCAAATTAAACTTCTATTAAACCATTATTAAATAACGGTAAACTGCCACGAAGTTAAACATGCTGTAATGCAGTGATGGCAATGCTTTCAAAGCTTTATGCAAAATTGTTTTTACACTGTTTTTTATTACCCTTTTTTCGGACAATTTTTTTTACCCAACCAACCATAATTTTTCGGCATCATTTATTCAGGAGTTGTGCGTTAAACCAAAGCATCATTGCTTAGTCACTATCAACTCAATTTTTATCTAAACCTTATTTCAGTTAAAAAGAATTTTATGATCATACAATTATGTGGTTTATCGGGTTCGGGAAAAAGCACACTGGCAAGAAAAGCGGAACAGCAATTAAAGAAACGTGGTATAGATGTGGAGGTAATAGACGGAGACGAATACAGGGCAACTTTATGTAAAGGATTAGGTTTTTCAAGGCAAGATCGTTTTGAGAATATGCGTAGAATGGCTTTTGTGGCACATCAATTATCAAAGCATGGTGTTGTAGTGATCATTTGTGCCATTAATCCTTATGAACAAATACGCCATGAAATTGCGAGCATGTATCCTGATGTTGCAACAATACACATAGATTGTTCTGTAGAAATATTAAAGGCAAGGGATACAAAGGGTTTATATCAGAAAGCTTTTTTGCCGGTTGGGCATCCGGAAAAAATAAATAATCTTACCGGTATCAATGATCCGTTCGATAGGCCTGAACAACCAGATCTTCATTTGAATACAGACGCAGATACGATCATTAATTGTACGAATAAGATTGTCCGTTTTATACAAAACAATGCGAAGACGACCAAGGCGGTGCCTGTATCAAAATCGTTCAAAAAATTATACTCCACCACCTCAAATTAAATTTATGAGTGCAAAAGTTTTAGTAGTAGCAGGAATGCATCGTTCAGGAACTTCTGTGGTAACGCAATGGCTTAATCGCTGCGGATTATTTATAGGAAGTAATCTTATTGGTGCAGATATCGGCAATGTGCAGGGGCATTATGAAGATGCCGATTTCTTACGCATCAATGAAAAGCTATTGAAGAAGAGAAACCTTCCTGCATCTGGATTTACGGCTAAAAGACCTGCTGAATTATCGGAACTGGAAAAGACCGAGCTGAAAGGATTGATAGAACTGAAAGGACGCAAACATGAGCAATGGGGATGGAAAGAACCGAGAACCAGTTTATTTCTTGGTGAGTATCATGCCCTGTTACCGGATGCATTTTATGTAATAGTGGTACGTGGATTTAATGAAACGGTAAATTCAATAATAACCAGGGAATATAAAATGCGCAAAAAAAGATACCTCACTAAAAAAGGGTTCTCTAAACTAAAATGGTTTTTATTCAAAAGAAAAAGCCAGGAAAAAATATTTGAAAATGAAACGGACAAGTTTTTAAAAATATGGATTCATTATTATGAAATGATACTGGAGCATCTACGTACGCTTGAAAACGATCGTTATGTTTTGATAGATTATGCAGAGCTTAACCGTAACGATAAGAATTTCTTTTCAAAAATAAAAAATGACTGGAATTTTTCACTTGATTATCTGCCATTTAAAAATGTATATCAAAAAGATTTATTGAGCGAGGTAAGAGATATAAAAAAATATGTGAACAATAAAGACTTATTGGCAAAAGCTACAGCTATTGAGCAATATATTCAATTGAATTATAGAAAAAATGGAGACGCTTACCACGGTGTAATGTTAAGGGCAGTATAATATTTTTATCAAAGCCGGTGGAAACACCGGCTTTGATATTTATTCTTTAAATTGCTTTTAAAAATTTGATTTTTAAAAGCAATAACTCCTGTTTTATTCCTGTTATCTTTCTGTTTTGTTGCTCTAAAGCAACTGCACAAAACCTTTTTGCCAATTCCGGCTTCGAAGCACTTAATAATTGTGTTGAATATAAAACGGAGTGTTCACCCGAAGCATGGTTCAATATTCCTGCAAGTATTTTTTTGGTAAATGGTGTTATAGCCCCAAAACCTGTAGTAGGCCATATGGTGCTGATAGTGCCTGTTGGCAATGTAATGGCCAACTTTAATACACCACGTTTTGTGTACACTGCATTTTGTTGCCCATTGATTGCGGAAAAGAAATACAACTTATCATTTTACTTTACTGCTCCAAAAATTGCTGACCCACAACTGGCGTTTTATTTTACCGATAAAGAACCGATGTTGTCAACAGTTACGGGGCTTCTTAAAACACCATCCTTGGTTATAACCAAACAAAATTTTGATGGCGATTATAAAGAATGGCACCATGTACAGTGCGAATATACTGCTACCGGGAATGAAAAATTTTGCACCCTCACCAATTTTGGGCTTACATCCGTTATATACGAAATGAAAAACGCCATGAATAACAGCGGCGATGTATTGTATTTTATTGATGAAATAAAAATAGAACCACAAATACCCACACCCATTTGCGCAGCTTACGAAGAAAATGTGAAAAAATTATTTGATTATAATTTTCGCCATACAAATAATATACCTGTATTTGCAGAAGAGCCAGAAACCAAACCGGTAATAAAATTTGTAACTGATACTATAACAATCGGAGATCTGTTGTTTGATATCGGCAAATCCGAATTGAAACCTGCGGCTAAAAACCTACTTGATAGTATTGCAGAACACTTAAACAAAAGTAAATTTTTAAAAATAGAGATCAGTGGGCATACCGACAATACAGGTAATCAGAAAAATAACCAATCACTTTCCCAAACAAGGGCAGCAGCAATAGAAAATTACCTGATAAATAAATTGCCTGGCGCTGCTGATAAAATTTCATCATCAGGCAAAGGGGCAAGTTTTCCTGTTGCAGAAAATAATACTGCGGCTGGCCGGCAAAAAAACAGGAGGGTAGAGATAGCGATTACCTATTTTAATATGGTTAAGTAACTTTACAAAATGCAACCTGCAATAACTATTTATTTTTTGAGTGGACTTGGAGCTGATAGCAGGGCCTTTAAATATTTGACATTTCCCGAAACTGTTAAAACCGTTTTTGTTGATTGGCTGGTACCAGAAAAAAATGAACCGATTGCCAATTATGCAAAACGTATAGCCGGAAAAATTGACGATTCAAAACCTTTTGCTTTAGTAGGGTTATCATTTGGCGGTATGCTGGCAACAGAGGTTACTGCATTTGTAAGGCCACAAAAAATAATATTGATTTCAAGTGCAGCAAGACGGCAGGAATTGCCTCTCTATTTTAAATGGGCTGGTACACTTCGATTGAATAAACTTATTCCTAAAAGAACCATACACAAAAGCAATATTTTTACCAATTGGCTTTTTAGCATTTCTGCAAAGCGGGATAAATTTTTATTACAGGAAATATTGACAGCTTCCAATCCTTCTTTTTCAAAATGGGCTGTAAATGAAATTGTAAACTGGAAGAAGCTAACCAAAGATGAAGACATCATCCGCATTCATGGAAATAAAGACAAAGTATTGCCCATCATAAATTTTAAACCAGATTATTTAATAAAAGGCGGCGGACATTTTATGGTAGTTAACAGGGCGCAGGAAATATCGCAGATAATTGCTGATGAAATAAAATTGGCCTGACTGTAATTTTGTTAATTAATATCCAATAAGCGTAACATCGGTTTTGCTTTTCAAGGTTTTATTGCATTTTTATATTTTATAACCCTTCCTAAACTAACTATGCGGTCAATTTTACTATTTGTCTGTATTGCTTTTTCTGCTTCTGCCTTTAGCCAGTATCATAAATTATATGGTAAGATTACCAATGGAAAGCACGAACCACTTGCATTTGTAAGCATACAGGTAAAAGAGATGAGGTCAGGCACCGTTACAAAAGAAGATGGTACGTATGTATTGGAAATGGAAGAAGGAAAGTATGACCTTGTAATTACATTGATTGGTTACAAACCACAAATCATTACAGTTATCATTCGCAATGATGATCAACAGAAAAATATCATCATGGAGTCTGCAGAGTCTGATCTTTCCGAAGTGATTGTAAAAGGGAAAAACAGGGATCGGGCAGAAGAATACATTCGCAATGTAATTCGCAATAAAGATAATATTGAAAATGCAGCAGGTGCTTACTCCTGCAAAGTGTACATCAAAGCATTGCAGGAAGATTCGATGCCTTTTAAAAAAGGGAAGAAGGCAGTTAGCGATTCGCTTTTAAAAATACAAAAAGCCAATGCAGCATTAAATGGAATGGCGATGGCAGAAATTGTATTGAATCTCGATTATGGAAGTGCAAAAAATATAAAGGAAGAAAGAACGGGCATAAAAAAAAGAGGCAATACACAAAGTTTATTTTTCCTTTCTACTACCGATGGGGATTTTAGTTTTTATAATAATCTTGTAAACATTCCTTCCATATCGCAAACACCTTTTTTATCGCCGCTTAGTTATAGTGGTTTGTTGGCTTATAGATATAAAATAATAAAGACTGATATTGTAAATGGTAAAAAAATATTTACCATCAGCGTAAAGCCGAGGCAATTAAGCAATGCTACCGTAGAGGGAGAAATTACTATTGCAGATGGGTTTTGGGTAGTATTGCACACCAGATTAAAATTGCCCAAATATCATTTAACAGAGTACGATTTATTTGAAGTAGAACAACAATACAATTTAATAAACGATACTGCATGGATGATAACACGGCAAGAGTTTACTTACAATGCTGCTTCGGGTAAAAAGAAATCATCGGGGCATACTGTTGTTACCTATAATAATTTTGAATTAAATAAGCAGTTTGATAAGAAATATTTTGGTATGGAAATGAGTTCAGCTACCAGCGAAGCTTATAAAAGGGACAGCAGCTTTTGGCAAACCAACCGTACCGAACCTCTTACTGAAAAAGAAGTGCGTTTCATTCATTACAAAGACAGTATTTACACCGCCACGCATACAGAGGCTTATCTCGATTCGATGGATAGAAAGATCAATAAAGTAACCTGGCAAAATGTTGTTTACAAAGGACAGAATTTTAACGATCATAAAAAAAGAAGAAATTGGTACATACCGCCTCTTCCTAATTTATACCAACCGATCCAATTTGGCGGCACACGTATTCAACCTTCATTCAATTATTTTAAAACCTATGAATCCAGAAAAAACCTGGGCATTTTTACAGAAGCCAGTTATGGTTTGAGAAATAAAGACTTTAACGGTAGCATTCGTTTAAATCGAATGTATAATCCATTCAACCGCGGCTCTTATGAAATGCGTTTACAAAAAAACTTTGATTTTATTTTTACCGGCGATGCATGGATAAATATGATCAGCCGTAATAATCTTTATCTTAATAAAGCACTTGGCTTTGGACATAATCTCGAAATTGCAAATGGCCTATTTTTATTTACTGATGTTGATATGGCATTCCGCCGTTCTTTGAGCGGTTATAAAACCAATGATTTTGTAGACAGTTCTGTCTTAAGCAACCTTTTTGATAATAATAACCATGCAGTTGCCTTTGCGCCTTACAATGCTTTTTATGGAACGCTTAAATTGGAATACACACCACGCCAGCGCTATATAAGAGAACCGAAAGAAAAAGTGATACTTGGTTCATCTTGGCCTACATTTTATGCAAGCTGGAAAAAAGGCCTGCCAAACATCTTCAACAGTAAAGTAAATTTTGATTATCTGGAATTTGGTATAAAGCAATCTGTTAAAGTTGGTTTGCTCGGCACCTCATCTTACACTATCAAAACAGGCTCTTTCTTTAATACAAAAGATCTGGAACTGGTGGATTATAAAAGAGAACGTCGCGGGGATCCTGTTTTCTTTTCCAATCCTAATGAAGCATTTCAATCATTGGATTCTTCTTTTCCCGTCTTCCATCGTTTTTACGAAATACATTATGTGCATGAATTTAATGGCGCACTGTTAAATAAAGTGCCCTTGTTTAAAAAGCTTGGTCTTAGAGAAATTGCGGGTACCGGCTTTTTATTTGTACCCGAAAGAAATACCCTGCGTTATGTAGAAGTATTTACCGGCGTAGAAAGAGTGTTTAAATACCCATTTAATCAATTAGGTAAATTTAAGCTGGGCGTTTATATGTCCGGATCTGCGGCTAACCGGTTCCGCAATCCTGTGCAGTTTAAAATTGGTGTTACAACCTGGGATAGAAAGAATGGGAAGTGGTTATAAGGTTCGGGGCGCTAATTTTTTTGGAAGCATAAGAGCGACCTGAACCCTATGGCACAAGGTAGAATTCAGGTCGCCAAAGCGTCCCGACCCGGAAAAAACATATTTTTGCATTCATGCCTCCCTCAAACACCGAAATACCAATTCAAACCTTGCCTCTTTTTCCAATACTGGATAAAGCATTAATCAATTTATTAAATTCATTGACCGATGCAGAATGGCAATTACCAACTATTGCAAAATTGTGGATAGTAAAAGATATCGCTTCGCATTTGCTGGATGGGAATTTAAGAACCATATCAATTTTAAGAGACGGATATTCCGGAGAACCCCCAACCAATATTAATTCTTATAAAGATTTGGTCGATTATTTAAATGGCTTGAATATATCGTGGACAAATGCCACCAAACGCCTGAGCCCAAAATTATTGATTGAACTCTTAGAAACAACAGGAAAGGAATATATACAACAACTGCAAAACTTAGCGCCATTTGATAATGCTGTATTTGGCGTTTCATGGGCGGGAGAAACAACATCAGCCAACTGGTTTCATATAGCAAGGGAATACACCGAAAAATTTATTCACCAGCAACAGATAAGAGAAGCAGTTGGCAAGCAAGGTATTCTTACAAAGGAATTGTTTTATCCTTTTATTGACACATTCATGTATGGGTTGCCTTACACTTATAGAAATACTATTGCAAAAATTGGCGCCGTTGTGCAAGTGAAAATTACTACTGAAATTGGTGGTGAATGGAATATTGAGCAAACAGCAAATGGGTGGAAACTAAGAAAAATAATTACTGAAATGCCTGCGGCAATAATAATTTTATCGCCACAAACTGCATGGCAATTATTTTCAAAAGGTATATCACTAGCAACCGCATTACAGCAAATAGAAATCAGTGGAGATAAGGATTTAGGTGCTGTGGCTTTGCAGATGGTTTCGGTTATGGCTTAAATATTGTAACCTTCTTTATAGGGTTGCCAATCTTTGAGAGATTGGCAACCCTTAACACAACTTAGCATTGCAATAACAAATCATATAAGTACCTTCGCCCAACTTTTTTAATGGCTTAAAACCTTCACCATGCTGAACCTGAAAGAAATAAGCAAAAAGATAATTAAAGGCGATTTTAGCAGCCTGCTGGGCCTTATTAATAATAATAAAAATGTTCCTCCCGCTGAAGTGGCTAAAATGCTTAACGCTTTGCAAGGCGAAGCTGCGTTAAAAGGTTTTCAATCTTTGCCATCAGTTACAGAAGCAAAAGTTTTTCCCTACCTGGATATTTTATTGCAAAAAAAAGTGATTAAAGCTATCGCAAAAACCAAAGCATCTTTTATTTTAAATGACCTTACTTCTGATGACCGCATTGCATTCTTTTCTTCTTTGAAAGGTATAGAACGCTCCAACTTTTTGGAATTGTTGAATGATAAAAACAAGGATGCCGTACATGATATTTTGGGTTACCCGGATAACAGCGTGGCAAGGTTGATCAATACAGAATTTGCCACCATCACTACACAGCTAACCATTGCCGAGGCCAACGAACATTTAAGAAATAACCATAAAGATTCCGAAGCCGCAAATGTAATTTATGTAGTAGATGCCGATGGTAAACTGATAGATGATATTCCGGTGCGCCGTTTTATTTTAAACGACCCCAATAAAAAAGTGGCAGATATTTTAGATGGTTTTTGTGTTACATTAAAAATGACCGACAGCAAAGAAGATGCAGTAGCCAAATTTAAAGAGTACGATAGGGTAGTGCTACCGGTCACAAATACTGATAATGTTTTATTGGGTGTACTAACGGTAGATGATGTACTGGATGCAGCAGAACAAAGAGATACCAAGGAAATACAAAACTTTGGTGGTGTGGAAGGGCTGGATTATCCCTATGTGAAAACAGCTTTCTTTTCACTTGTAAAAAAAAGAGCCACCTGGCTGATTGTGCTTTTTCTTGGCGAAATGCTAACAGCAACTGCTATGGGCAAATTTGAAACAGAAATTTCCAAAGCAGTAGTCTTATCTATATTTATTCCATTAATTATTTCCAGCGGCGGTAACAGCGGCTCACAGGCGGCAACACTTATTATACGTGCCATGGCATTGAAGGAATTAACCATCAAAGATTGGTGGTTTGTAATGCGCCGTGAAATTTTATCGGGACTCACTTTAGGTTTTATATTAGGTATTATTGGTTTTGTAAGAATTGCTATCTGGCAAAATTTACACTTTTATGATTATGGCCAGCACTGGATTTTATTAGCTACTACTATTTTCTTTTCGCTGATAGGTATTGTAATGTGGGGAACATTAAGTGGCTCTATGATACCGATTTTATTGAAAAAATTCAAATTGGATCCGGCCACTTCATCTGCGCCGCTTGTTGCCACCCTGGTAGATGTAACCGGGCTGATCATTTATTTTTCTATTGCAGCCATTGTCTTAAAAGGTACTATTTTGTAAAATCAAATTTATTCAATTCTTTGTAAGATGAAAAAGAACAGTATTCTTTTTTGCCTCGGTTTAATTATTTCAAACCAGCTTATTGCTCAAAATACAATTGATAGCAGCAGTAAGTGGAGTTATCATTTTCAGGTAACAGCAATTAATCAAACCCATCCTGCATTTAATGCAAAATATTCAGGCGATAATAGTTTAATTAATACCGCCGAAAGCAAAAAGCTGTCATTGACAACTACCTTGTTTTTAGGAAGAAAACTTTGGAAAAATGCAGCGGTATATTTTGATCCTGAAATTGCAGGCGGATCTGGTATAAGCAATGCAAAAGGTATTGCAGGTTTTACCAATGGCGAAACTTTCAGGATTGGAAGCGCCGATCCCCGATTATATATCGCAAGATTATATTTTCAACAATATTTTGCTTTAAAGTATAGCGGGTATGAAACCATCAATTCGGATAATAACCAGGTAGCAGAAAAAATTCCTACCTCACGGATTACTATAACCGCTGGAAAAATTTGTTTATCGGATTTTTTTGATGATAATACTTATAGCCACGACCCTCGCTCTCAATTTATGAACTGGTCCCTGATGAGCAATGGTGCATGGGATTACCCTGCTGATACAAGAGGATACACACAGGGTGTTGTAGCCGAGCTGGCAAAGCCTTCATGGTCTGTTCGTCTTTCAAGTGTATTGGTGCCACGAAAAGCAAATGGTTTGCAACTGGATTATAAAATAACAAAGGCACGTTCTGAAACTTTGGAAATAGAAAAAAACTGGAAAACAAAAAGGCCCGGCACGATAAGGCTATTGTTTTTTCATACCATTTCGCAAGCTCCAACTTATAGCACCACATTAACCCAGGTAAAAAATGGAGATAGTTCAAGTGTAGATGTTTACACAGGAGAAAAAGAATGGAAAAAATATGACGGTGTAAAATATGGTTTTGGTATTAATGCAGAACAGGAATTATCTGGGGCAACGGGCGTGTTTTTTAAAGTGAGCTGGAATGATGGTAAAACAGCAACATGGCTTTTACTGAAATCGACAGAAGTATCAGCGCAGGAATAAATATTAAGGGTAACAGCTGGAAGCGGCCCGGCGATAATATTGGAATAGCGCAGGTAATCAATGGTATTTCTGTAAACCACAGGGCATTTTTAAATGCGGGCCTGTATGGTTTTATAATTGGAGATGGTAAATTAAATTATGGAACAGAGGCCATCACAGAATTTTATTACCAGGTAAAAATTACCCATTCGTTTTTTATTTCGGCCGATTATCAGTTTGTAGACAATCCTGCATATAATAAAGACCGTGGCCCGGTTCATGTTTTTGCAGTAAGAGGGCATATTGAATTTTAATCATTACAAAATGCAGTAATAAAAAATGCCCTGTAAAATTTACAAGGCATTTACTTATTCAAAACAATAGATCCATGTTGCCTTGAAAGTATAAAAAGAATTCACCCTTTTATAATAGATAGAGCCACTTAACTTAAGCTTAACTTACCGCTCTTGTGTAAATAAAATAATGGCATAAAAAAAGATGACAGTTAATACAACTGCCATCTTCCAATTTAAAAACTAAATCGCTAATATTTATTTGCAAGGGAGTAATAAAAATTTGTTGGCGGTCCTACTAAACCAGAAGCAGTCATTCTTTCTTTCAATTCTTTTGATTCCATAAATGCTTTTGCTTTGGCCATATCGCTTACTGTAAATTATATTCCAGCAATGTAAGCAAAATTTTAAAATAGATTGCCATCCTTTAAAGGTTGGCAACCCTTACAAAAGAGAAATCTTATTTAGGAAAATAAATATTAACCTTACAGGGTTAACTTTGTTCATTAATACTAAAAACAAAGCAATGGAAAATATTTTTATACACCACGTTTTTTTCTGGTTGGATGAACCTGAAAATGAAATTCATAAACGACAATTGATAGATGGCCTGCAAAAATTATCTAAAGTAACCACCATCAAATCTTTTCATATTGGCAAACCTGCGGCTACCGACAGAGGTGTTATTGATACCACTTATTCCATATCGTGGTTGCTTACATTTGATACCGCTGCCGACCAGGACAGTTACCAGGTTGATCCTGTACATTTGAATTTTGTAAAAGAATGTTCCCTGCTTTGGAATAAAGTGGTGGTGTATGATTCCATAACTGTATAACGTCAATTTAATTTTCACCAATATTCAATTTACTTTTTGTCGCAGCAATTACCATCGGCATTTATTCATTCTTTGCAAAACGTAAAAGGTTTTGATGAAGCCGCATTTATACAAGTGCATGCCTCGGGTCAGCAGCTTACTTCTGTACGCAGAAATCCCGGAAAGATATTCAATGATGATAAATCAATTTTCAATAACGAGCCTGAAAAAGTATATTGGGCAAGCAACGGTTTTTATTTAGCATCAAGGCCATCATTCACACTCGATCCATTGTTTCATGCAGGAGCTTATTATGTACAGGAAGCCAGTAGTATGTTTTTGCAGCAGGCTTTGCAACAAACGGTTGATTTATCACAACCTATAAAAGTATTGGACCTTTGCGCTGCGCCAGGCGGTAAATCTACATTGATACAATCTATATTGCAAGGCGAAAGTTTGTTGGTGAGTAACGAAGTAATAAAAACAAGGGTAAATATTTTAAGCGAAAACATTACTAAATGGGGCGCTGCAAATGTTATTGTTACCAATAACGATCCTAAGGATTTTCAAAGGCTGGATGAATATTTTGATGTGATAGTTGTGGATGCACCTTGCAGCGGCAGTGGTTTATTTAGAAAAGACGCAAATGCGATTGATGAATGGAGTTTGAATAATGTGCAGCTTTGCGGCCAGCGCCAGCAAAGGATTTTGGCAGATATAATGCCGGCATTAAAACAAGGCGGCATATTGATTTATTCCACCTGTTCTTATTCTGCCGTAGAAGATGAAAATATTTGTGATTGGTTGAAAGAAGAATTTAAAATGGAGAGTTTGCAATTGAGAGTTGATGATAACTGGGGCATTATAGAAACAATAGCTGAAAAAGAAAAGGCGTATGGTTATCGTTTTTATCCTGATAAAGTAAAAGGCGAAGGCTTTTTTATTGCCGCATTTAAAAAAACGGAAAGTACTGAATTTGAACAGCATACAAAAAAAGCAAGGGCTGGCGTAGAAAAAGTTTCAAAGGCTGAAATAGCAATTGTACAACCCTGGTTGAAAATTGGAGAAAATTATTTTTTCATCAAACAAAATGATGACATTATTGCCATGCCGCAATATCTGGAAAATGAATTGACAATAATTCAATCATCTTTATATATAAAAAAAGCAGGCGTTAAAATGGGTGCCGTTATCCGCAACGAGTTAATTCCCGATCCAGAACTGGCGATAAGCGCCATCATAAATGATAATATATCTTCAGTTAATGTTGATTTAGAAACCGCCTTGCAATACCTGCGCAAACAGGAAATGAAAATTGAAACCACAATAAAAGGTTGGGCTTTAATAAAATATCAACAGCTTGCACTGGGCTGGATGAAAATATTGCCCAATCGTATCAATAATTATTATCCCAAGGAATGGCGGATTGTTAACAAGTAAATGGCTGCATAAACCAACTAATTTTTGCATATTTGCAAACACAATGTTTTATATAATGAAGAAATTATTTAGTCTGTTATTTTTGTTGCCCCTATTTGCCGTAGCACAAAAAGTAATAACCCACATCGTAGGCCCTAAAGAAAGTTTTACCAGCATTGGACGCTTGTACAATGTTAATGGCAGAGAAATTGCCAATTACAACAAAATAGATTATGATAAAGGATTGAGTATTGGGCAGAAATTAAAAATTCCTGTAAAGGGAGATGCTGTTGTAAATACACCGGCAAAAGAAGTTCCGGTAAAAGAAATTCCGGTAAAGCAAACACCAGCAAAAGAACCAGCACCAAAAGAAGTAACGCTGGCAAAAACACCTGCTGTTTCAAAAGAAAATATTGCACCGATTTATCATACAGTGGCTAAAAAAGAAACGCTCTACCACATCAGTACTTTGTATGAAAATGTAACGGTTGCAGATATAAAGAAATGGAACCACCTTACTGCTGATGGAGTAGCGGAAGGTTCAAAAATTATTGTAGGATACGGAAAGGGTAATGCTGCACCGGTAAAAGAAACCTCAAAAGTTCCTGATACAAAAAAGGATGATGCAGAAACAAAGAAGACTGCAAAAAAAGCAGATGAAGATGCAAAGAAACTGGCAGCAGAAAATGCAAGGAAGCAACAGGAAGAAGCAGATAGAAAAGCTGCTGAACCGGTAAGAACTGTAGAAACTATTACTCCGCCTGTTAGCTATACAAAAGGAATGGATTTCAAAGGTGGTATTTTTAAAGCAGTATATGAAGCACAATCTAATGGAAAAAGTATTGTAAGTGAAACCGGTACCGGCGGTGTTTTTAAAAGTACCAGTGGTTGGGAAGATGGCAAATATTATTGCCTGCATAACAATGCAACACCTGGTACCATTTTAAAGATTACCAACAATGCTAATGGCAAAGTGGTGTATGCAAAAGTATTAGACCTTATTACCGATATAAAACAAAACAACGGGCTTGTCATTCGCTTGAGCAACGCTGCGGCAGATGCATTGAGCGTAACAGACAATAAGTTGGATTGTACTATTAACTATTCTAAATAAATTTTATGCAAAAGTTTTTTTTATTAGCAGCAAGTACTGCTGCTTTTACTGTTTGCCTGGCACAACCTTCAGCAGATAAAACTCCATCTCCCAGCAATTTTACTATTGAAAAAAGTATAGCTGCTACCAGCGTAAAAAACCAGGCTATGACGGGCACTTGCTGGTGTTTTTCTACTACTTCATTGGTTGAAAGCCAATTGATAAAAAATAAATTGGGCGAATTTGATTTGAGCGAAATGTTTGAAGTAAGGAACGTTTACATTGAAAAAGCAAAGAATTATATTTTGCGCCAGGGCCATGCACAATTTGGCGAAGGTGGCTTAGGGCACGATTTAATAAGAGCGATTGGTACTTACGGCGCAGAACCAGAAAGTGTTTACAGCGGTTTATTGAACGGCCAAAAACAACACAACCACGAAAAACTAATAGGGCAGTTGCAAAAATATTTAGACAGCGTTAAAGCTATGCGCCGCGTTCCTGAGAACTGGCTGGATGGTTACGAAGCCATTTTAGATAGAAGTATTGGCACACCACCAAAATCTTTTACGTATAATGGTAAAGAATACACTCCTAAAACATTTGCCACAGATGTTATGCATTTTGACCCGAGCGATTATGTTAGCCTTACTTCATTTACGCATCACCCTTATTACGCACCTTTTATTTTAGAAGTGCCGGATAATTTTAGCAATGGTTCATTTTATAACCTGCCGTTGAACGAATTGATTGATGTAACCAAGGAAGCGATCAACAAAGGATACTCGATATCATGGGATGCTGATGTAAGCAATAGTGGTTTTCAAATGGCTGCAGGCAAAGCGGTTAATTTGGATAGCTTGCCTGCCGGTGCAACCAAGCAAGATGTGGTGGATGGCAAAGTAACCGACTATAAAGCCAATGCCACAAGGCGCCAGGAATTATTTGAAAATCTTACTACGCAGGATGACCACCTGATGCACATCACCGGGTTGGAAAAAGATAAGAATGGCAATGAATATTTTTTAGTAAAAAATTCTTGGGGAGAAGTTGGCCCTAACAAAGGTTACATAAATGTATCAGAAAATTATTTTGGTATCAACACCATAAGTTTGGTAGTGCCAAAAGCTGCATTAAGCAAAGCACTACTGGAAAAATTGAAAATAAAATAATTCACTTTAATTAAAAATAACCCTCTCCAAATTAATGCAGAGGGTTATTTTTTTGCCTGTAGCAATTGCCTGATAGGGTACGGGCCATCAACTAATTGCAGCTGTTTTTTTTGTCTTCTCGGATTGGGTTCAGGATATTATATTCACATTAATAGGGTACTTGTTGTCGTTATGGTACGAATGGTTTAGTTAGGATTTGGTTCTTTTCATAGGTATTGCATTTTGGTTTCCGGTTAGGGATTGGATTTAAACGGGTCATTTGTTTTTGTTGGTCATTGGATTTAAAAATAGTTTTCATAGGGTACCGAACTTTTTTGTTTAATCAGGATATTGGATCATGATCATAGGGTAATTAAATTCTTCATTAAGTGTTTGATATTCAGCGCTGATTTCTGCTACAAATATATATCGCCAAAAAGGCCTGTTTTGTAGTAATGAGGCGGCAAGCTGTCGTATTAAAGAAGGTAGTTGTCTTATCAGTTCTACAAGATTAAATAGCATAATCTTATAAACAAAGCCGTTGTTTATTGCTAATTATAATCAAGACGATTGATTGTGTATAGGTAAAACTTGAATTGAGAGATATATTTATGCAGTAAATCTGTAGCCTCGCAAAAAATCTTCTACAGTCATTTTTTTCTTTCCTTCCAATTGTAATTCTTTTACATTGATATAGCCATCTGCGCAAGCGAATTGTAACAATGTTTTTCCATCGGTGATATAAGATTCACTATTGCCAACTTTTAATTTATCGCTACTCTTTTCACTCTTAAATATTTTCAACGTTTTCCCATTGAGCATGGTAAATGCACCAGGGAAAGGAGAAAGCCCACGAATTAAATTATGTACTTCGGCTACCGTTTTTGTAAAATCTATTTTGCAGGTTTCGGTAAAAATCTTCGGCGCATGACGGAGAGCCGATAACTGACCACTGACCACTGACGACTGTACTTCATTCTCCGCAATCTGTCGTAGGTCGCCGGTCGTCTGTGGTCGCTCTCTCAAAGTTCCATCAGCCAATCCCTTCACGGTTTCCACCAATACCCTTGCACCTAATGCTTTCATGGTATCATGCACTTCGCCAGCGGTATCATTTTCACCAATGGGAAAACTTTGTTGTAACAAAATATCGCCGGTATCTATTTCCTGTTTTAATTTAAAAGTGGTTACGCCTGTTTCTTTTTCGCCATTAATAACTGCCCAGTTTATTGGTGCAGCACCACGGTATTGGGGTAACAAACTGCCGTGTAAATTTATCGAACCCATCGGCGGCATATTCCAAACTACTTCGGGCAACATTCTAAAAGCAACTACAATTTGCAGGTCGGCATTTAAATTTTTTAGTTCCTCTAAAAATTCAGGATTCTTTAATTTTTCCGGTTGAAGTATATGGAGGTTATTTTCTACTGCATATTTTTTTACGGCGCTTTGTTGCAATTGCATGCCACGGCCGGCTGGTTTATCAGGTGCAGTTATTACGCCAACAATATTATATCCTGCTTTTACCAATGCATCTAAACTTGCCACTGCAAATTCGGGAGTGCCCATAAAAACTATACGCAAAGGGGTCATGATTATATTGAAGGTAGTAGCCTTGTTTTCTTTTTCTTTTAACTTGTATTCGAACATGTGTGCAAAGTTAAGAAAATTGAGCCCGCAGATGTCGCAGAAAAGGCTGCACCTTTTAGTTGTTGCCACAGATTGCACAAGTCAATACAGATTGCTTGTATTAATCCATGGAATCTGTTCAATCTGTGACTCGTTTTCTTCGGTGACATCAGCGACATCTGCGGGCTAAATAAATTTCTCCATGAAATCATTCAATGCTATATTTAAAAAACGATTGTGCGCTGTGTTACTTTAAACCCAAATTACTATGGCAATAAGAGTTGCAATCAGGCACAAAACAGTGTACAGTTACGATAGGCCGGTGGCTGTATCTCCCCATATTTTCAGGTTGCGCCCTGCTGCACATTCCCGTACAGCCATTGAAGCATATTCTTTTAAGATAACTCCTAAAGACCACTTCATAAATTGGCAACAAGACCCTTTTGGCAATTACCAGGCAAGGGTAGTTTTTCCTCAAAAGACAGAAGAATTAAAAGTTGAAGTGGAAGTGATTGCCAATTTGGTAAGCGTCAACCCCTTTGATTTTTTTGTAGAAGACTATGCAGAAGATTTTCCTTTTAAATACCATGAACATCTTACCAAAGAATTAATACCTTATTTGGAAATAACAGAACGTGGCCCATTGCTGATGGAATGGTTAAAGACTGTTGACATAAGTAAAAAGACCATCAATGATTTTTTGGTGTACCTCAATCAAAAGATAAACAGGGAAATTAATTATTCTATAAGATTGGAAGTAGGTGTGCAAACACCAGAGGAAACGTTGCGAAAAGCTTTGGGCTCTTGTAGAGATACCGCTTGGCTTTTTGTGCAGGTTCTTCGTCATTTAGGTTTGGCTTCAGGGCTTGTGTCAGGTTATTTAGTGCAACTAACTGCCGATGAAAAATCATTGGATGGCCCATCTGGCCCCGAAAATGATTTTACAGATTTACATGCCTGGGTAGAAGCGTATATACCCGGCGCAGGATGGATTGGCCTGGATGCCACATCAGGTTTATTTGCAGGTGAAGGGCACATACCGTTGGCGTGTACACCGGATTATGCAAGCGCAGCACCAGTTGTCGGCGCAACAGATAAATGCGAAGTAACATTTGAATTTGAAAATAGCGTAACCCGTATTTACGAAGACCCAAGGGTAACCAAACCGTTTACCGAACAGCAATGGATTGAAATAAATGCGTTAGGACAACAGGTAGATGAAGATTTAGAAACTGGTGATGTAAGATTAACCATGGGCGGTGAACCAACTTTTGTTTCTATAGATGATATGGAATCGGCGCAATGGAATACTGCTGCTGATGGTAAAGAGAAAAGAGAATTATCGCATGATCTTATTTTTAAGCTCAGAGAAAAATTTGGTAAGGATGGCTTGATACACTATGGTCAGGGCAAATGGTATCCCGGTGAACCATTGCCCAGGTGGCAATATGGTTTGTTCTGGCGCAAAGATGGTTATCCGGTTTGGAAAAATATCAATTTGATTGCACACGAAAAAACCGAGAAAAAATATGCCATAAAAGATGCCGAAGCATTTACTAAGGAATTGGCGAGGCATTTAGCAGTCAGTTTAGATAATATCAGCACTGCTTACGAAGATGTGTTCTATTTTTTATGGGCAGAAGGCAGAAATCCGGTGAATGTTGATCCGCTCAAATCAAATTTAAAAGACCCATTGGAGCGCCGCACTTTAGCACAACTGCTTAATCATGGGTTAGATAATCCTGTTGGCTATGTAATTCCTTTGCGTTGGAATTATTGGGATGATAAATGGCTGAGCTGCAAATGGGTTTTTAACCGGGAGCATCTTTTTCTGGTGCCGGGTAATTCCCCTATCGGGTTACGATTGCCGTTAGATTCGTTGCCAGTGCTGTCCGTGGCTAAAACACCACATAAAGTGGAGCGAAGTTTGTTTGAAGTAGTACCGGAGCTGGAAGATTTTCATAAAGCTATATTATGGCGCTATGGAAAAGTGTTTGCTAATACTGAACCGGTAATAAAATTAGTAGGGGAGAATAAAGAAAAATTTGACAAGCGAACTGCTGCTGAAAAAAAGAAGCCAGAAAAGAAAGAAGAGTTGGAAGAATTAACGATGGATGTTGAATCCATCCGTACGGCACTGAGTGTAGAAGTCCGTGATGGTCACATTTATATTTTTCTGCCACCTATGGATTATATAGAACACTACTTGGATATGGTAGCATCTATTGAAAGTACTGCAGACAAATTAAATATGCAGGTGCGTATTGAAGGGTACGAACCACCACGAGATAACCGCATGGAGCGTTTGGTAGTATCTCCCGACCCCGGAGTAATCGAAGTAAATATTCATCCTGCAAAAAACTGGAAAGAAATGGTGAGCAATTTTGATACCTTGTATGAAGAGGCAAGGCTATCAAGATTAGGCACTGAAAAATTTATGCTGGATGGCCGGCATACGGGAACGGGTGGGGGCAATCATATTACCATTGGCGGTGCTAAACCTGAAGATAGCCCGCTGTTGCGCCGCCCCGATGTTTTGCGTAGCCTGATTACTTTCTGGCAGCACCATCCCGGTTTATCATATTTATTCTCGGGTAGTTTTATTGGCCCCACCAGCCAGGCGCCACGCTTTGACGAAGGCTTTGAAGACCGATTATATGAAATGGAAATTGCCTTTAGCCAGGTGCCCGAAAAAGGTTTCATCCCTTTCTGGATGACAGACAGAATATTCCGACATTTGCTTACTGATATTACGGGAAATACACACCGTTCCGAATTTTGTATCGATAAATTATATTCACCCGATTCTTCTTCTGGCAGATTGGGTATTTTGGAATTCCGTGCATTTGATATGCCGCCGCATAAGCGCATGAGCCTGCTGCAAATGCTGTTGATACGATCACTGATAGCCGCATTTTGGAAAAAGCCTTACAAACATAAATTGGTAAGATGGGGAACAAGTTTATATGATAAATATTTGCTGCCGCACTATGTACTAAATGATATGACTGATGTGGTACAATATTTAAATAATGCAGGTTATGCTTTTGATATCAACTGGCTCAGGCCTTTCTTTGAGTTCCGTTTTCCGCATTATGGAACGGTAGTTTTAAGGGATATTAAAATGGAACTGCGTATGGGTATTGAACCATGGCATGTACTTGGGGAAGAAATGAGCAGTTCAGGCACAGCACGTTTTGTAGATTCTTCATTGGAAAGGGTACAGGTAAAAATTAATGGTATCAATGACAACCGATATATTTTATTATGCAGCGGCATTCGGGTACCGCTAACAGGTACAGGTGTAAAAGGCGAGTTTGTTTGTGGCATCCGCTACAGGGCATGGCAACCGCCCAGTGCTTTGCATCCTACCATTGGCGTAGATACACCTCTTACTTTTGATATTGTAGATACCTGGAACGGCTTGTCGGTAGGAGGCTGCACTTATTATGTATCGCATCCGGGCGGTAGAAGTTATGATACATTCCCTATTAATAGTTACGAAGCAGAAAGCAGGCGCATCAACCGTTTTGGCAATACCAGCCATACGCAGGAGCCGTTGTTTGTAAAGAGTTCTCAAAAAAGTGCATTTACTGTAGTGGCGCACTATGTTTCGCAAAACCGTGGCAGCTTTGTATTTGATGCACCTGTGGAAGAAATTAATAATGAATTTCCTTGCACACTGGATTTAAGATTAAAAAAGGGAGTGTAAGAGTGATTAATAATTAATCATGAATAATCACTAGCGTTGCGTTGTTTTATATAATAGTTCTTTGAAACACTTGACAGTTCTATG
>Ga0265327_10000240_pt1 | contig 109753 bp, 98 predicted proteins | sample 41621metaG_FD_202089 | JGI IMG/M metagenome (GOLD analysis project Ga0265327, IMG submission 202089) | Rhizosphere microbial communities from Carex aquatilis grown in University of Washington, Seatle, WA, United States - 4-16-21 metaG | ecosystem: Host-associated > Plants > Roots > Rhizosphere...
GAGACCGGCGACCGCGCTGCGCAGCCTGGAGGCTCCGCGCGGACGCCTCTTGCCACCCACCTAAACCAAGGCTCAGATCAACCCAGGACTCTCGTTATGGCTGGATGAGAAACGGGGGTCACGTCAAACCGCGTGGCGACGGGCGTAGATGACGCCATGCGCTCGGACGAGCTGCTGCGCGGCATCGGCGGCAAGCGCCTGACCTATCGGTGGGTTGGTGAAGCCGCTTACGCGTAGGCAGAAGGTGGGGCGCATCTTAATCAAGCGCCGTTCATCTTCCCTAACGCGGGCTTAACTATATTTGCGCAATCTACGACTCGCCCTATGAGGGCAAAGCCCAGCAACGCGCCAACGCTGCTGGGCTTCCTTTAACCCGCCGGGTTGGACCGGCGTCATTTGTAGAACGCTCCGTATAGACTCGGAATCGCAAATTTCGTCAATCCCGCCCGGCATCCTACGAGGATGCCAGAGTGCCCAACTACAAATACAGCCAGTTCTTCTACGAGAACCAAGCCGCGACCTTCGACGAGGTGTACGTCCCCGGTGTCGCAACGCCAGCCAGCGGCATCTACCGGTGCGAGGTCTGCGGTCATGAAGTCTGCTCGGTCACGCCGCACCCGCTACCCCCGCAGACGCACCCGCTTCACCCCGTGAATACTCCGATAAGATGGCTTCTGGTCGCGGCTGCGCGTCACAACGGAGTGTAAGCGCAGCGAAATCATCGCGGCCGTAGCCCCCCCCAAAGCACGGGCGCTAGTGCTCATAACGCCTTGACGATGGGGACCAGCTTTGCGGCCGCGAAGTTCGCCTGCAGGTACTCAGCCGTCGACTGGCCGTCGGCGTCCATTTTCAACTTCATCGCTTCCTCCAGGGGGAACCAACATGTCTGTGGATTGGATCGTCTGCCCGCAATGCGGCCTTCGTGTTCAGCACGTAAGCGCCGGCCGTCGGGGCAACATCAGCATCCCGCTCACCGACTTCATCTCGAAGTGCCGCGAGATAAAGCCGGGGCAATCTATACAGGGGACTGAATGTCCCCACCTGAATGCCGCAATTTCTGGTCCCTCCGGGGGCGCCGGTTAGATCCAGGGGTCGTGGGCAAGTGCGGCTTGTGGGGCGTGTTCACCAAATTGCCGACCAGAGCGCGGTAGCGCGCCTCCGCCTCAGCCTCCGGCAGCCGGTCATCCGATTCCGAGTCTGTCCCAGATGAGGTCCTTTTGCTCATCTGTGAGGGTCTCCGCTTCCATTGCCGCATCCGCCAATTCGGCCTGCTGCTGGTGGGACATTTCCCCCACTAGCTTTGCTGCCTTGAGCTCGCTCTCGGTGAAGAAGTGCAGGCTCCTTAGTTCCACAAAGCTATCGTGGCCGAGAAAAGGATTCTTACTGACTTTGATCGAATGAGCTGGTCGCCATAGTCCGCTACTGTTGATCCGCAGGAACAGGCGCCGTTCAGGGCACACACACAGGTGCCATTTCGGCTTGTTCTTCGGGCGGACTCGGGGGTCGGGGATGACGACTACGAGTCCCCGACCAAGAGTAATCATTCAGAACGAAGTTGATGGCGCGGAGTCCACCAGATCAGCGACGCGCTTCTTGTGATGAGGATCCTTGGGATCAAGGATGTCCTCATAGCGCATGCGGCCGCCATTCGCGGCTATGTACGCTGGGTCCTCATGGCTAACATCCACCAAGTCATCGAAGGACTTGTCCGCCACGAAAACTAGCCCCTCTTGAAGCGCCTCGACGTCGCTGGCAGAGAGTCGCTTTGCGTTGGCCTCTCGGTCGGGCGAAACAAGAAATTTCTTCTTCGAGACCGTAAACGGAATAGCCCCGTTGCCGCCGAGCGCGAGAATTTCAAAGGGATTTCCGCGTAGAAGGCCATAAACCACTTCGCCTAAGGGGCCATACTTATCGGCCTTATAGTCATCGCCGAAGATCGGACGTCCATAGCGATTGACGTGGTATTTGTCCGCATAGAACGCGGCCTTCACCACATGGTAAATGTCAATTCCAGGGCGCGCGTTGGCAAGCCAGAGAATGACCTCTAGCGCCTTTGACGTGTTGACAGCGTAGCGGGCGGCCATGGGGGAACACCATACCTCCGCCAAGTTCATAAATCAACGTTTTTTGAGATTCCCACAACCGATTCAGAGTCTTAGCTTTTTCGCTTAGACGGACTGTTCCAGACATTCAGCGAATCGACGCCTGCATTGTCACGTATATGGTCCCCAGGACCATCTACATCGATCCGGCCGGATCGACGCCGGGCGCCGCCTACCGCCAGGTCTTGAAGTGCTTGGAGAGTTTCAGGCCCTGGCGCTGGTAGTGGGAGCCGTCCTCGCCGTAGAGGCGGGTCGGGCGGGCGGTCAGGGGTTCGAACACCAGGCGGGCGACGGTCTGGCCGTCCTCGAGCAGGAAGGGGGTCTCGTGGCTGCGCACCTCCAGCACGCCGCGGGCGCCGACGCTGTCGGTCTCTTCCGTGCCGAAGCCGGGGTCGAAGAAGCCGGCGTAGTGGACGCGGAACTCGCCCACCGAGGGGTCGATGGGGGTCATCTCGGCGGCTTCCAGCACCGGGATCTCGATCGCGTCCTTGGAGGCCAGGATGTAGAACTCGCCGGGGTCGAGCAGCAGCTCGCCGCGGCGGGGCTCGAGCGGCTCCCAGAAGTCGCGCGGGTCGTGGCCGTCTTCGTGGTCCAGGTCGACGACGCCGGCGTGGCGGCGGCCGCGGAAGCCGGCCACGGCCTGGGTCAGGTCGACGCCGACGCTCTTGACCGACAGCAGGGGCGGCGCGCCGCGCTTGAGGCGAAGCTGGCTGAGCCGCGTGCCGGCCCGCACCAGGACCGAGAAGGTCTGGGGCGCGATCTCGAGGTACATCGGCCCCTCGTAGCCCTCGATCACATTGTCGAAGGCCGGCTGGCCGTCGGTAAGCAGGCGCACGAAGACGTCGACGCGGCCGGTGGAGCTCTTGGGGTTGCCCCGGGCCGAGACGCCGCGGGGCAGGGACAGCCGCTCCTGGATCTCGGCGATGTAGACGCAGCCCTTCTCGAGGACGGCGCCCTGGGTCAGGTCGAGCTCGTGCATGGCCACGTCGGTCATGCGCTCGGCCACCTTGCGGCCGTGGCGGGGCAGGAACGAGGCCCGCACGCGCCAGGCCCTGGCGCCCAGGCGCAGGTCGAGGCTGGCCGGCTGGACCTGGTCGGCGTCCCAGGCGGTCTGGGACTGGATGGCGCCCTGGGCCACGAGGTCCTCGATGGACTGGCACGGCAGGATGCCGGGGGCGGCGGACGCATCGCCGGGGGCGTGGCCGGGGGCGTGGATTGTCGGGGGGGTGTCGCTCATGGACCACCCAGCCTTAGCCATGATGACGACGAAGGCAAGGGCCGGGCCCAATACGGCGTCCGAGACCTTGACCCGGCGCCCCCCGGCGCCTTCTATGCCGGCCCTTTTGTAGAAAAGCCCCGGAGGCCGCCATGGCCGAAGATTCCGCCGAAGATCCGCGTTCCTGGGATGTCGCCACGCGACTGATCCGCGGCGGGCTCATGCGCTCGGAAATCGGCGAGACGGCCGAGGCCCTCTACCTGACCCAGAGCTTCGTCTACGACACCGCCGAGGCGGCGGACGCCCGCTTCGCCGGGACCGATCCGGGCTTCATCTATTCGCGCTACGGCAACCCCACCGTGAAGATGTTCGAGGACCGCCTGGCGCTGCTGGAAGGCGCCGAGGCCTGCCGGGGCACGGCCTCGGGCATGGCGGCGGTGCACATGGCCATGACCGGCCTGCTGCGCGCCGGCGACCATGTGGTGGCCGGGCGGGCGCTGTTCGGCTCGTGCCGGTGGATCCTGAACAACTGGGCGCCGCGGTTCGGCATCGAGGCCAGCTTCGTGGACGGCCCGGACCTGGACGCCTGGCGCAAGGCCGTGCGGCCCAACACCAAGCTGTTCTTCCTGGAGACCCCGGCCAACCCGCTGCTGGAGATGTGCGACATCGCCGCCATCAGCGCCATCGCCCGCGAGATCGGGGCCAAGGTGGTGGTGGACAACGTCTTCGCCACGCCGATCTACCAGAAGCCCCTGCAGCTCGGCGCCGACATCGTCGTCTATTCGGCCACCAAGCACATCGACGGCCAGGGCCGGGTGATGGGCGGGGCCCTGCTGGGCGACCAGGCGCTGATCGACGAAGCCTACCGCGACTTCATCCGCCACACGGGTCCGTCGATGTCGCCGTTCAACGCCTGGGTTCTGCTGAAGGGCCTGGAGACCCTGGACCTGCGGGTGCGCCGCCAGAGCGAGACGGCGGCCGCCCTCGCCGACCGCATCGCGGCCCACGCCAAGGTCAAGACGGTGCGCTATCCCGGCCGGACGGACCATCCCCAGCACGAGATCGCCAAGCGGCAGATGACCGGCGGCGGCAACGCCATGACCGGCGGCGGCAGCCTGGTGGCCTTCGACCTGGGAACCCAGGCGGCGGCGTTCCGTTTCCTCAACCGCCTGCAACTGGTGGACATCTCCAACAATCTGGGCGACGCCAAGACCATGGCCACCCACCCCAGCACCACGACGCACCGGGCCATGACCGAGGAACAGCGCCTGGAGATCGGCCTGACCGCCGGCTGGGTGCGCCTGTCGGTGGGGCTGGAGGGCTTAGGCGACCTCGGCCGCGACATCGACCGCGCCCTGGACGCGGCCTGAGGCGGGCGGACGATGCCGGTCGCCAGGAGGATGCGGTGAGCCGGGGGCCGCCCCGGGACGTCTATGTGGCCCGCACGCGGGACATCGTGGTGCGCGCGCAGCCGGTGTACCAGGCCGCGCAGTCCGATCCGGCCCGCAACCAGTTCACCTGGTCCTACACCATGGAGATCGAGAACCATGGGACCGAGACGGTGCAGCTGGTCTCGCGCCACTGGATCATCACCGACGCCCAGAACAGGGTCGAGGAGGTCAAGGGTCCGGGCGTGGTCGGCGAGCAGCCGACCCTGAAGCCCCGCGAGGCCTATCGCTACACCTCGGCCTGCCCGCTGACGACGTCGTCCGGCGCCATGCGCGGCAGCTACCAGATGGTCACCGAGGGCGGCGAGATCTTCGAGGCGGAGATTCCGGAATTCTCGCTGCACCGGCCGGAAGCCGTGAAGCGGATGAATTGATCCTTCATGCCCGCTCATTCCCGCGAAAGGGGGAACCCAGGCGTTTTGCCGAACGCCAATGGGCAGCAGAAAAAACCTGGGTCCCCTCTTTTGAGGGGAAGAGCGGGTTTTAGATGACCGCCTCCGGCGTCAGCTCATAGACCCGCGAGCAGTATTCGCAGGTGACGCGGATGTGGCCGTCGTCCTCGACCATGCCGGCGCGGTCCTCCTCGGGGAAGGACTTGAGCACGCTCATGATCCGCTCTTCGGAGCAGCGGCAGAAGGCCTTGAGGGGCTTGGGCTCGAACATCCGAACCCCGTCCTCGTGGAACAGGCGCCAAAGCAGGGTCTGGCCGTTGATGGTGGGGTCGACCAGCTCGTCCTCGCCCACCGTCTCGAACAGGGCCTGGGCGGTGATCCAGGCCTCCTCGGTGGAGCCGCGGGCGTCGTCCTCGGCGATGTTCTGGATGAAGAGGCCGCCGGCGCGCCAGGTAGAGCCCTCGCCGGTGTCGAGCTGGCCGACGGCCAGGCGCACGCGCGTGGGCGTCTGCTCCGACTGGGCGAAGTACTGCTCGGCGCACAGGGCCAGGGTCTCGCCCTCGATGGCGGTGACGCCCTGGTAGCGATCCATGTCCGGGCCCTGGTCGATTGTCATGATGAAGACGCCCCGGCCGAGCAGGGTCTTGGCGCCCGGCCGGGCGAAGCCGCTGGAGACCTCGGCCACGCGATCGGCGTCGTAGCGGCAGTAGCCGCGCATGGAGCCTTCGGTGTCGTAGTCGACGACGACATAGCGCACCGGGCCGTCGCCCTGGGCCTGGACGATCAGGCGGCCGTCGAACTTCAGCGAGGCGCCGACCACCGCCGCCAGGGCGCAGGCCTCGCCCAGCAGGTTGGCCACCGCGTCCGGATAGGCGTGGCGGGTCAGGATCTCGTCTACCGCCGCGCCCAGCCGCACGATGCGGCCGCGCACGGGCTGGTTCTCGATCTGGAAGGCGGCGACCAGGTCGTCGTGGGGGATGTTGATGTCAGGCACGGCGGGGATATAGGCCCTTCAGGCTCGATTTCCAGCGCGACGCTACGCCCCGCCCTGGCGGGGGCGGGGCGCGCGGCAGTCTAGGCGATCTCGCCGAAGCACCAGGCCAGGATCGACTTCTGGACGTGGATGCGGTTCTCGGCCTCGTCCCAGACCAGCGACTGCGGGCCGTCGAGGACTTCGTCCGTCACCTCCTCGCCGCGGTGGGCGGGCAGGCAGTGCAGGAACGCCGCCCGGGGGCTGGCCAGGCTCATCAGGTCCTGGTCGACCTGGAAGGGCTCCAGCGCCTCGACCCGTTCGTCGTGGTCCAGGTCGCCCATGGACACCCAGGTGTCGGCCACCACGCAGTCGGCCCCCGCCACCGCCGCGCGGGGGTCGTCGGTGACCTCCACCCGGCCCTGCTCCTCCGCCGCCCGGGCCAGGTCGCGCAGGTCCGGGTGATACTGGGGCGGACAGGCCACCACCAGCTTGAAGCCGAGCTTGGCGGTGGCGTGGATGAAGCTGGCGCAGACGTTGTTGCCGTCGCCCACCCAGGCGATCGTCTTGCCCATCACCGGCCCGCGATGCTCCTCGAGGGTCATGATGTCGGCCAGGATCTGGCAGGGGTGGCTGCGGTCCGTCAGGCCGTTGATCACCGGCACGCTGGAGGCCAGGGCGAAGCGCTCGACGTCCTCGTGACGGTCGGCGCGGATCATAACCGCGTCGACCATGCGCGAGAGCACCTTGGCGGTGTCCTCGATGGTCTCGCCGCGGCCCAGCTGCATGTCGGTGGACGAGGAGATGATCCCCTGCCCGCCCAGCTGCCGGATCGCCGCGTCGAAGGAGAAGCGGGTGCGCGTGGAGTTCTTCTGGAAGATCATCGCCAGCACCCGGTCCCGGCCGGGGGCGTCGGCGTCGACGCGGCCCTGGGGCCAGCCCTTGCGGGCCGCCTTTCGGGCCTTGGCGTCTTCCAGGATGGCGCGCAGGGTCCCGCCGTCCATCCTCCAGAGGTCGAGGAAGTGGCGGGGGGCGCTCATGCCGCCGCCTTCTTCCGCACCGCCTCGCAGGTGCGCTCCAGCTTGGCGATGGCTTCGCGGGCCTCTTCCTGGGTGAGCAGGAGCGAGGGCAGCAGGCGCACGCAGTTGTCGCCGCCGCCGGCGATCAGCAGCTTCTCGTCCCGGGCCGCGGCCATGAACTCGCGGTTGTTGGGGACCAGCTTGACGCCGATCAGCAGGCCCTTGCCGCGGATGTCGGCGATGACGTCCGGGAAGCGGTCCTGCAGGCCCTTGAGGCCCTGGGTGAAGTAGCCGGCGATGGCGCGGACGTTCTCGAGCGTCTCGGGCTTGTTGATCTCGCCGAACGCCGCCAGGCCCACGGCCATGGCCAGGGGATTGCCGCCGTAGGTGGAGCCGTGGGAGCCCACGATCATGCCTTTGGCGGCCTCGACGGTGGCCAGGCAGGCGCCCACCGGGAAGCCGTTGCCCAGCGCCTTGGCCACGCACATGATGTCGGGCGCGGCGCCCTCGGCCCATTCATGGGCGAAGAGCTTGCCGGTGCGGCCGAGACCGCACTGGATCTCGTCGTAGATCACCAGCACGCCGTTGGCCGTGCAGTGGTCGCGCATGGCCTTGAGCTCGGCCTCGCCCAGCGCCCGCGCGCCGCCCTCGCCCTGCACCGGCTCGACGATGACCGCGGCCGTGTTCGGGCCGACGGCGGCCTTGAAGGCCTCCAGGTCGCCGTAGGGCAGGGTCTTGTAGCCGGGCAGCGCCGGGCCGAAGCCCTCGGTGTAGGACGGGTTGCCGGCCGCGAACACGGCGGCGTAGCTGCGGCCGTGGAAGGCGCCCTCGAAGCCGATGATCTCGATGCGGTCAGGCTGGCCGTTGGCCCAGTGGTACTTGCGGGCGGTCTTCAGGGCGCACTCGATGGCCTCGGTGCCGGAGTTGGTGAAGAACACCACGTCGGCGAAGGTGGCCGCGCACAGCCGCTTGGCCAGTTCCTCCTGGCCCGGGATCTGGAAGATGTTGGACACGTGCCACAGCTTCTCGGCCTGGTCCTTGAGGGCCTGGACGATGGTGGGGTGGGCGTGGCCCAGACCGGTGGTGGCGATGCCCGCCAGGCAGTCCAGGTACTCTTCGCCCTCGGCCGTGTAGAGGCGCGCGCCTCGGCCTCGTTCGAACGCCAGCGGGGCGCGGTTGTAGACGCCCAGGATGTGGTCGTTCGGAACGGTCGGCGAGGTGGATTGCGCCATTTGGATTGCCTCCCAGAAGCGCGAAATCCCCACGCCACAGGGCGCAGGGACGGGAAGCGTGGCGTTTTCGTCTCAAGGGGCCGCGCTGTCAATCGCGGCGATGTGACAGTGGCGGGGGAGGTCTGGTCCCTCCATCCTGTTCTGTCATCCCGGAAAGTCGCGAACGCGACTTATCCGGGACCAGACCAAGAGGCTGAAGCCGCGGCGGCGGCGGCGGCGCTTGCGGCGGTCCCGGATATCCGCTGCGCGGATTCCGGGATGACAGAGGTGAGGATAGCAGAGGTGAGAAGGCGCCCGCCCTTCAGGTCTTCAGCTTGTAGCCCGTCGAGAACATCCACCAGCAGACGCCGGTGAGCGCCACCACCAGGCCGGCGGTCATGGCGGCGCCGATGGCGATGGAGCCGTCCGCCGCGCCGATGAAGCCGTAGCGGAAGCCGTCGATCATGTAGAAGAACGGGTTGAAGTGGGAGATCGTCCGGAACGGCTCGGGCAGGCCGTCGACCAGGTAGAAGGTGCCCGACAGGAAGGTCATGGGCATGATCACGAAGTTGGTCACCGCCGCGATGTGATCGAACTTCTCCGACCAGATCGCCGCCACGATGCCCAGCAGACCCATGACCAGGGACGCGCCCAGGCCGAAGTAGAGCACGGCCCAAAGGTGGGTGATATGCAGGCCGTGAGCGAAGGGGATGACGGCCAGGCCGGCGATCGATCCCACCGCGATCCCGCGGGTCGCGGCGCCCAGGGCGAAGCCGGCGACCTGCTCGGCCGGCGACAGGGGCGGCATCAGGAAGTCGCCGATCAGGCCGTTCATCTTGGCCTGCAGCAGGGACGAGGACGAGTTCGAGAAGGCGTTGCTGAGGATCTGCATCATCACCAGGCCCGGCACGATGAAGACGCCGAAGTCGACGCCCTCGATGACGCGCCGGCGGCCCACGGCGACGACGAACACCAGCATGTAGAGCAGCGCCGTCACCACCGGGGCGGTGAGGGTCTGCATGCCCACCTTCCAGAACCGGCGGACCTCCCGCAGGTAGAGGGTCTTGAGCCCCTCCCAGTTGATCCCGTCATAGACGCGGGGCGGCGGCGGAACGACGGCGGAAGCGGCGGCGGGCATATCCTTCATGGGCCTGATGTGCGCCCGAGCACGGCCATGCGCAAGTCGCACGGCGTTCGATCAACATGTTGATCCTGTGGACAGATCATAGGGCGCCTATTGTGCCTCTTCAGACTTTGTGCACGATATCTAGTAGGCCATCGGTAACGACGGCCCTCGGGGACACAAGATGTGGGTTCAGGCGTTTATGGGGAGCGCCTCGCCCGCCTTGCAGCAGGGGTTGGAGGGTTTCAGTCATGGGTTGGACCGACGAACGCGTTGAAACGCTTAAGAAACTTTGGCTCGATGGCCTGTCGGCCAGCCAGATCGCCAAGCAGTTGGGCGGGGTGACCCGCAACGCGGTGATCGGCAAGGTGCACCGCCTGGGCCTTTCCGGACGCGCGGCGCCTTCGCAGCCCGCCCGCCCGGTGTTCAAGGCCGCCCGTCCGGCGCGTCCCGTTGTCGCGGCCCAGCCCGCGCCCCGCCGCCCGGCCGCCGCCGCGCCCGCCGAGGTCGCGCCGGTTCCGGCGCCCCGGCCGAGCACCTATGTCGAGGAGCCCGGCACCGCCACGGTGCTGACCCTGGGCGCCCACATGTGCAAGTGGCCGATCGGCGATCCCTCCACGGACAGCTTCACCTTCTGCGGTCGCCGCTCGGGCGGCGAAGGCCCGTACTGCAACGAGCACGCCCGCATCGCCTACCAGCCGCAGCAGACCAAGAAGAAGTCCGGCGCCAACGAACTGGCCCGCAGCCTGCGCCGCTACATCTAGCTGACAGCGCGCCCTCCCCCTGGCGGGGAGGGTGACGCTATAAGGGCGCATGACCGATATCGCGCCCGAGTCTCCGCCCGACGCCGCGGCCGGCAACGCCCAGGCCTATTCCGTCTCGGAGCTGGCCTTCGCGCTGAAGCGCACCATCGAGGACGCCTACGGCTTCGTGCGCCTGCGCGGGGAGCTGTCCAAGGTCACCTTCCACGGCAACGGCCACGTCTACCTCGACATCAAGGACGAGCGGGCCAGCATTTCCGGGGTCATCTGGAAGGGCAATGTCCGCGGCCTGAACGTCCGGCCCGAGACGGGGCTGGAGGTCATCGTCACCGGCAAGGTGACCACCTATCCGGGCCGCAGCCAGTACCAGATCATCATCGAGACCATGGAGCCGGCCGGCGTGGGCGCCCTGCTGGCCCAGCTCGAGCGGCTGAAGGCCAGGCTGGCGGCCGAGGGCCTGTTCGAGGCGGCCCGCAAGCGGCCCCTGCCCGCCATGCCGCGGGTGATCGGCGTCATCACCAGCCCGACCGGGGCCGTGATCCGCGACATCCTGCACCGCATCCGCGACCGCTGGCCCTGCCGCGTCGTGGTCTGGCCCGTGGTGGTCCAGGGCGACCAGGCCGCCGCCCAGGTGCGCGCCGCCATCGAAGGGTTCAACGCCCTGGAGGCCGGCGGCGCCCTGCCCCGGCCGGACCTGCTGATCGTCGCCCGCGGCGGCGGCTCGGTGGAGGACCTCTGGCCGTTCAACGACGAGGCCCTGGCCCGGGCCGCGGCCGCCAGCGCCATTCCGCTGATCTCGGCGGTGGGCCACGAGACCGACACCACCCTGATCGACTTCGTCTCCGACCGCCGGGCGCCGACGCCGACGGCCGCCGCCGAAATCGCCACGCCGGTCTACGCCGAGCTGGCCGCCGCCGTGGCCGACTACAGCCGCCGGATGATCCAGTGCGGCGAGCGGGCGCTGGAGCATCGCCGCAGCCGCCTTGCCGCCGCCGCGCGCGGCCTGCCCCGGCCGGCCGACCTGATGGCCATCGCCAACCAGCGCCTGGACCTGGCGTCGGGCCGCCTGGGCGCGGCCCTGGAGAAGAACGTCTCGGCGCATCGCCAGGACCACCTGCGGGTGGCGGCGCGGCTGAGGCCGGGCCTGCTGGAGCGGCCGATCCAGGTGCGCCAGCAGCGCCTCGGCGCGGCCGCCGAACGCCTGGCGCCGGCGGTCCATCGGCGGCTGGAGCGATCCGTCGAGCGGCTGGTGGCCCTCGAACGGCAACGCCTGGCCCTGAACCCCGACGGCCCCCTGAGCCGCGGCTTCGCGCGCATCCACCACGCCGACGGCCGCCTGGTGCGGGGCGCCGGGCTGCTGACGGCGGGAGAGGCCGTCAGGATGGTCTTCGCCGACGGCGACCGCCAGGCGGTGGTGGACGGCGCGCCGTCAGGGCCGCCGGCCGGGCCGGCCGCGCCATCGGCTCCGGCCCCCCGCCCTCCGCGGCCGAAGGCCAGCGCGGCCGACCAGGGCGACCTCTTCTAAGACCGGCCGGGCGCGCCTATTTGGAGGCGGCCCCCGAACGCGGTATCCTGAATTCATGAACGCGCACGACCGAGACTTGACCGGCAAGGCCAACGACATCGCCACCGTCCACTATGGCGACGGCGAGATCGCCATCCTGCGGCCCGGCCGCTTCGTGCTCTGCGCGGTTTCGGGCAAGCGGATTCCGCTGGAAGCCCTGCGCTACTGGAACCCGGTCCTGCAGGAAGCCTACGCCGGCCCCGCCGAGGCGCTGGAGCGCTGGCAGGCGCTCAATCCCAAGGCCTGACCGTCAGAATCCCGCCTCGGCCAGTTCGGCGTAGGCCTCGGCCGGCCAGCGCCGGTGAACCCAGAACCATTCCTGCGGACGCTCGCGCACCCGGGCCTCGATGAAGGCGTTGATGGCGGCCACGCCGGCGGCGATGTCGGCGGTGCGGTCGCCGGTGTCGGCGACCTCGATCGGGTCGTGGACGACGCATCGGAACCGGGCGCCGGCGGTTCGCTGGACCGACATGAGCTGGATCACCGTCCCGAAGCGCAGGGCCAGGCGCACTGCCGCCGGCAAGGTCGGCAGCCTGTGGCCGAAGAAGGGCGCCGGCACGCCGCCCTCGTACTTCTGGTCGTTCATCATCGCCACCGAGACGCCGCGCTGCAGGGCCGCCAGCAGCTCGCGCGCGCCGTCCGCCCCCTTGGGCGCGAACAGCCGCACGCCATAGCGGTAGCGACTGCGCTTGATGCGCCGGTCGACGTAGGGGTTGTTGGCGGCCCGGTAGGTCATGTCGCAGGCGACGCCCGAGGCGACGATGGTGGCCGGCATCACCTCCCAGTTCGAGAAGTGGCCGGAGACGAACACCACGGGCCGGCCTGACGCGGCGATGGCCGCCAGGCCCTCGGCGCCCACCACCTCCACCCGTCCGCTGGCAGGGGTCAGGCGGTCGACGATGGGGAACTCGCTGAAGGCGCGGCCGACGTTGTCCCACTGGGCCGCCAGCAGGCGCGAGCGACCGGCGTCGTCCAGATCCGGGAACGCCAGGCGAAGGTTGCGGCTCGCCGCCCGGTGCTGGCGGGTCAGGGGGCCGATGGTCCGCCCGAGCCATCCCCCCAGGCTGGAGGCCGCCTCCACGGGCAGGGCGCGCATGATCGCCGTGAAGAGGTCGAACCCCACCGCCTCCAGCCGCCACACGAAGTCCTGAGCGGCGCCGCCGCGCATCCTGGCCATCGCCTCATTAGGCCCGACGGGCGCCGAATCGCAATCGAGCCCGTCCCGGGCGCCGGCGCTCCGGCATGCGCCTTGCCGATGAAAGGGCCAGACGTGCCGTTTCGGCACACGGGATTGAGACAGCGGGCGTTCACCATGGGCGATGACATCGACGTTCACCTGGGCAAGCGGCTTCGCCGTCGTCGGCGGCTGCTGGGCCTGACGCAGCAGCAACTGGCCGGCGCCTGCGGGGTCCGGTTCCAGCAGATCCAGAAGTACGAGTGCGGCGCCAACCGCATCAGCGCCGCGCGGCTGTGGCAGCTCTCCGAGGCGCTGGAAGTGCCGGTGGGCTATTTCTTCGACGGCCTGTCCGAGACGCCCCGCCCGCGCGAGCGCGACCCGGAACGCAATGACTCCGGCCCCGGCGAACTGGTGGCCCGCAAGGAAACCCTGGATCTGATCCGGGCCTACTACCAACTGGGCGAGCGTCCGCGCCGGCGGCTGCTCGACCTCGCGAAATCCCTCAACGGCGCCGACACCGACGCCGCCTGAGGTCACCGACGCTTGGGGCGGCCGGGGGGCCGCATCCGAGCTTGAGTCAGGAGCGCGTGGCTTACTTGCAGGGACACAACCGTCCCTGCCGAGCGCGCTCCGGGCGCCCGCCGTCCTCCCGTGACGGCGCCGTCTCCGTTCGACTTGGGGGTTAGGACGGACGGCCCCGCGGCTTCGGCCGCGGGGGGCGTCTTTATGCAAGAGGCGGCGTCAGCTAGAGGTCTGGCATGATCAGCCCTGACCGCCTCGACGCCCTCGACGCCTTTCTGCTGGACCTGAACCGCGCCGCCGGCGAGGTCATCCTGCCGCTGTTCCGCGCCGACCACGGCCTGGAGGACAAGGGTCCGGAAGGCGCCTTCGACCCCGTCACCGCCGCCGACAAGGGCGCCGAGGCGGCCATCCGCAAGCTGATCGCGGCGCACTATCCCGAGCACGGCGTGATCGGCGAGGAGTATGGCGAGGACCGGCCCGACGCCGAGTTCGTCTGGGTGCTGGACCCCGTCGACGGGACCCGCGCCTTCATCGCCGGCCTGCCGGTGTGGACCACCCTCATCGGGCTTCGCTTCCAGGGCCGGCCCGTGCTGGGTTCGATCGGACAGGCCTATACCGGCGAGATCTACATCGGCCACGCCGGCGGCTCGCGCCTGGTGAGCCGGGATCCGACCCAGGTGCTGAAGGTGCGCAAGGGCATCGCCATCACCCAGGCGATCATCGCCACCACCGATCCGCACGGCTGCTTCAACGGCGCCGAGATGGGCGCCTGGCGGCAGGTGCGATCCGCCGCGCGCCTGGCCCGCACCGGCTGCGACGCCTACGCCTACGCCCAGGTCGCCGCCGGCCGGATCGACCTGGTGGTGGAGGCCGGACTGAAGAGCTGGGACATCGACGCCGCCATCCCGGTGCTGGAAGGCGCCGGCGGCTATGTCACCGACTGGACCGGCGCGCCGGTGGGCCAGCACGGCGGCCAGGTGGCCATCGCCGGCGAGAAGGCGGTGCTGGACGAGGCGCTGGTGGCGCTGAGGCGGGCGGCGAACGTCTAGGCTTCGACGGACGCCTGCGACGCCGCCGGGGCGACCTGGGCGGCCAGGGCGTCGAATTCGCGCCAGAAGACGGCGCGGATGTCGTCGGTCTCCTGCAGGATCTCGTGGTAGGCGCCGGGGATCTCGACGAAGCGGCCCTTGGGCGCGCGGGCGGTGACGCGGCGCTGGCCGGCGACGTCGACCAGCTTGTCCGCGCCGGCGGCCACGACGGTGACGGGGATGTCCAGCTTCGGCACGCCTGGCCCGACCTCGAGCACGGCGATGGCCCTGAAGGCGAAGTCCAGCCAGCCCCAGGTCGGGCCGCCCAGGGCGAGGTCCGGACAAGCCTCCACCTGGGCCTGGTTGCGGTCGTAGCGCGCCCGGTCGTGGGTCAGCACATTGTCTTCGAAGGGCGTCGCGATGGGGCTGGTGGTGCGTCCCTGCACCGATCCTCCGCCGCGGCCGGCGCTGGTGAGGGTGGTGGCCAGGACCTTGCCGAGGGGCCGCGGCACCGGTCCGGTCTGCAATCCCAGCATGGGCGCCGACAGCACGGCGCCGGCGAAGCCCTTCTGGCCCAGGGCCAGGGCCAGGAAGGTCAGGCAGCCGCCCATGGAATGGCCCACGGCGATCCAGGGCTTGGGCAGTCGGGATTCGTAGGCGGCGATCAGGGCGGCGAAGTCGGCCACGAAGTCCTTGAAGCCGGCCGCATGGCCCTTGAGGCGGTCGGGGAGCAGGCGCTGCGACAGCCCCTGCCCCCGCCAGTCGTGGGCGAGCACCGTGAAGCCGCGCGCACGCAGCTCCTCGATGACCTCGAAGTATTTCTCGATAGGCTCGGTCCGCCCGCCGCTCAGCACCACCGATCCGCGCGGGGTTCCGGCGGCCGGGAAGAGCGCGGCCCGAAGCCGCGCCCCGCCGGCGCCCTGGAACCACGCCGCCTCGCCACCGGCCGGAACCGGGGCGGACGGGATGGAGACGAGCGGCGCGGCCTCGGCCAACGCTTAGCGCATCTTGTTGAAGAGGGTCTGCATCTTGCCTTGCAGGCCCATGGCGACGCCCATGTCCGACAGTTGCAGGCGGCCGGTCATGACCGCGGTCATCGGGTCCAGCTTGCCCTCGCCCATGGCGACCAGGTCGTCCAGCGCGATGGTCATGGTCAGGTCGGCCGGCTTGTCCTCGTTGGAGACCTCCGCGCCGTTGATGTAGACGACGCCGTCGCCCTTCAGATTGAATTTCAGGCTCTTGCCGAGACCGGAGTCATCGCCCACGGCCGTCTTGACGCGGTCGGTGAGCTCTTGAAGCGTGGCCATGGACAAAGGTCTCCCTAGAGGATTGAGTTCCTGTCCCGCCCCTAGCCCGACCCTTTGCCGGGCGCAAGTGAACAGTGTTCAGACCGGCGCATGAACAGCGGTCAGTCGCCCCTTGAACACATCCGGCCGGTTCCTAACTAGGAAGTTGGAGGCGCTGGACGTCCGGGCCTCCCGGATCACGCGCGAGGCCTGATGGCTCGCGGACGGTCCGCACATCACTGCAACCTTGCTTGTCCAAGAAGGATGTACTCATGCGCACCATCGACTTTTCGCCGCTCTACCGCTCCGTCGTCGGCTTCGACCGCCTGGCCGATCTGCTGGACGCCGCGACCACCGAGACGGCCAACGGCTATCCCCCGTACAACATCGAACGCACGGCCGAGAACGCCTACCGCATCGAGATCGCGGTGGCCGGTTTCAAGCCGGAAGACCTGAACATCGAGGTCAAGGAAAACCTGCTGACCGTGCAGGGCCGCAAGGTCGCCAACGACGAGGCCAAGCGCTACCTGCACCGCGGCCTGGCCGAGCGCAACTTCGAGCGCCGCTTCCAGCTGGCCGACTATGTGGTGGTGACCGACGCCCAGCTGGCGGACGGCCTGCTGTCGATCAGCCTGAAGCGTGAGCTGCCCGAGGCGCTGAAGCCCCGCCGCATCGAGATCGGCGTGGCGCAGCCGCAGGTGACGGCCGCAAAGGACACCCTGATCGAAGGCGAAAAGGCGGCCTGATCCCGCCACCCTGGCCTTCAAGGTCCTGGAGAGGGCGGCGCCGAGAGGCGTCGCCCTTTTTCGTGGCGATCGCCTAGATGTCGACGCCCAGGTCGAGGCCGGCCACGGTGGTGACGTTGGCGCCGCGCAGGGTGGCGCCCATCATCAGCGCGCCGGTGAAGTCCGCGCCACAGAGATCGGTCTCGTCGAGGACCGCGTCCGTGAAGTCGGCGGCCTGCGCCTGGGCGTAGCGAAGGCGGCAGCCATTGAGGGCGGCGGGCGTCGAACGGTCTGGGCCCAGCGGAAGGGCGCAGACCTGGGCGCCCCGCAGATCGGCCTTGGTGAGATTGGCGCGCGCCAGCTTGGCCCCGCGCAGGTCGCAGCCCTTGAGCACGGCGCCGCGCAGATCGGCGCCCTCCAGGTTGGCCCCCTGCAGATGGGCGCCGGTGAGGTCCATGCCGACCATGCACGCCCCCCGGGCGCTGATCGCCGTCAGGCGCATGCCCTTGAGCGCATCGCCGAGGGTGCGCATGTCCTCGCCGTCGAGCTTGCCCGGCGAACCGCCCTTGCCGCCGGTGGACACCCAGGCGTGATGGCTCTTGGCGCTCTGGGCCAGGAACGGGGCCTTCAGCAGGGCCTCGTGGGAAGGCTGCACCAGACAGCCGGCCGTGTTGGCGCCGGAGGTGCGCGCACGGCCGAGATCGACGCCGGTCAGCACGGCGCCTTCGAGGTTGGCGCCCTCGAGGTTCGCGCCGCCGATGTCGGCGCCTTCCAGGATGGCGCCCGACAGGTTCGCCTCCTTGAGGTTGGCGCTGGTCAAGATGGCGCCGCGCAAGGAGCAGTCGGAGAAGTCTGTGGCGAAGGCCGAGGCTTCGGCCATCTGGGCGCCGTCGAGGCTGGCGCCGGCCAGGATGGCGTGGTCCATCTCCCCGCCCCTCGCCTCGTGACGCATGGAATCCAGCCCCTTGCGCGGGTGCGGAATGGAGATCTGGCCGACGCGGAAGTCGGCCTGTTTCAGATTGGCGTTGGTCAGGTTGGCGCCCCGCAGGCAGGCGCCGCGCATGTCCGCCCGGGTCAGCACGGCCTGGCGCAAGTCCGCCTTGCGCAGGTCGCAGCCGAACAGGGTGGCGCGCTCGAGCCTGGCGCCGATCATCCGCGCGCCGTCGAACATGGAGCCGGTGAAATCGGCGTCGTTCAGAATCCGGCCTGACAGGTTGAGGCCGGAGATGTCGACGAAGTGCAGGGTCAGGCGTTTGCCGCCCGGCCGTCCGGCGGCGAGGCGCTCATGCGCCTCGATCATCATGTCGAGCTCGCCCTGGGTCAGGCGGCGACGTCCGGAGAAGGCGACGGCGGGATTCATGATCGGGGTGCTGGCGTTGGCATGGCGATGATTCGGGCACTTACCACGCCAATACCCACCGAAGCGTTAAGCTTAACGCTCAGAAGATCCCGTCAAGGCCCCGCACGCCCTCGCGAATGGCGTCGGTGACGTCGACGCCCTTCAGGTAGGCCCCAGTAAAGTTGGAGCGCGACAGATCGGTCCCGATCAGGAGCGCCTGGCGCAGGTCGGCCCGGCCGAGGTCGCAGTTCTTGATCATGGCGCCGGTCAGGTCGCAGGACAGGGTGCGGTTCGGGCCGATGACCAGCGGCCCGAGCTGGGCGTCGCGCAGGTCCGACCCATTAAGCTTGGCGCCCAGCAGGCGCGCGCCGCGCAGGTCCGCCTGGCGAAGGTTGCAGGCCCGCAGGTCGGCGCCTTCCAGGTGCGCGCCCTGCAGTTGCACGCCGCTCATGTCCAGGCCGTAGAAGGTGGCCCCCTTGGCCGACAGGGCGGTGAGGTTGAAGCCGGTGATCGACTTCAGGGTGCGCAGGTCGGCGTTGTCGAACACCGAGGGCGAGCCTTCGCGGCCGCCCGTCTCGCACCACAGGGCGTGGGCGCGCAACATCTCGTCGTAGGGCAGCTCGCTGACGTCCTTGCCGACCGGGTTGTCGGTCAGGACGCCGGTCATGTCGGCGCTGGTGACGTTCCAGGAATAGGTCTTGGCGCCCACCAGGATCACGTCGCGCATGTTGGCGCCGGCCAGGTCGGCGCCCGACAGGTCCGCGCCGGCCATGTTGCAGCCGCTCATGTTGGCCTGCTTCAGGTTCGCGCGAACCAGCTTGGCGTCCTTGAGGATGGCGTCCGAGAAGTCGGCCTTGACGGCCATCACGCCCGACAGCCGCGACCGCTCGAGATTGGCGCCGGCCAGGATGGCCCCCTGGGCCTGGGTGCCCCGGTCGGAGTGCTCGTACATCTTCAGGCCGCGTTCCCTGTCGGCGGCGGCGATGGCGCCTTCGCGCAGGTCGGCCTCGAAGAGGTCGGCGCCGGTCAGGTTGGCGCCGCGCAGGCAGGCGCCCCGCAGGTCGCTGCGGCGCAGGGACGCCTCGGTGAGGTCGGCGTTCTGGAGATCGGCGCCGAACAGGTTGGCGTTGTCCAGGCGCGCCCCGCTGAGCTTGCACTCGGCCAGGATCGCGCCGGTGAAGTCGGCGTCGCAGAGATTGCGGCCGGACAGGTCCAGGCCCGTCAGGTCCTTCCAGGTGAAGACGGCCCGCGCGCCGCCCATGCGCGACGACCACAGCCGGTCGTGCCGCAGGCAGATGACGTCCACCTCCGCCTGGGTGAGCTTGCGATGTTGCACGCTCTGGGCGGTGGCTTCAGACATGGGGTCCCCGAGGTTGAAAAAGACTCGGTAACTCTATTGGGTCAGGATTAACGCAATGCTTCCAAGGCCTTCCGGGAAACGGCCCGGAGATTTGGCCGCAAGGGCCGCGAAGCGCCGATGCGGCGGCGCTCGCCGCTGTCAGGGCAGGGGCGGCAGGACTTCGGCGCGCGACGTGTCCAGGTAGCGCGCCGCGGTGGGCTTCAGAGCGCTGTCGAGGTCCACCAGCAGCGGATTGCCGGTGGGAATCTCCACGGCCACGATGCGGTCGTCCGGCACCCCGAACAGCAGCTTGACGATCGCCCGCAGGGAATTGCCGTGGGCGGCGATCAGGATCGTCTCGCCGGCCGCCAGTCGGGGGGCGATGGTCCCGGTCCAGTAGGGCAGGACCCGGTCGAGGGTCGTTTTCAGGCTCTCGGTGGTCGGCAGGTCGGCGCCGGCGTAGCGGCGATCCTTGGTGAAGTCGAAGGGGCCGCCGGGCGCCAGGGGCGGCGGCGGCACGTCATAGGAGCGCCGCCAGACCTTGACCTGCTCCTCGCCGTGCTTTTCGGCGGTCTCGGCCTTGTTGAGGCCGGTCAGGCCGCCGTAGTGGCGCTCGTTCAGACGCCAGTCCTTGTCCATCGGGATCCACAGCTGGTCGGCCGCGGTCAGGGCGATCACGCCGGTGCGGATGGCGCGGGTCAGGACCGAAGCATAGGCCCGGTCGAATTCGACGCCCTCGGCCTTCATCAGCTCGCCGCCGCGCCTGGCCTGGGCCTCGCCCTCGGCGGTCAGGTCCACGTCCACCCAGCCGGTGAAGCGGTTCTCCAGGTTCCACTGGCTCTGACCGTGGCGGAGCAGGACAAGACGCGGCATGGGACCTCCGAGACAAGCTGTGGCGCGGGGCTAGGGCCCGCGGGCGGCCCCGTCAAGGCGCCGGCGCGCGTGGCCGCAGCGTCGCGAGGTCGCTATATGCGGGTCATGCCCGATCGTTTCGCCCTGCCCGCGCTGGCCCTGATCGCCGTGGCCATGATCGCCCTGGCGCTGGTCTGGCCACAGGGCCAGGGACGCCGCTCGCCGGGGCCCTTCGGCCACGAGTCCCGGGCGGCGGCGGCGGCCCCGACGGTGACCGCGCCGACCCTGCGACCCGCACATTGAACGCCCGGGCGGCCACAACCGTTTGAGCCCGCCCCCCGACGCATGCCAAAGAGGCCCCATGCTGCCCCTGCCCCGCGCCGACCTGACCGCCAACACCCTGGCCTACGAGACCATTCCGCTGGTGAAGGCCACCGGCTTTCGCGAATATGACGCGCGCTGGCTGCTGGGATCCGAGATCAGCCTTCTGGGCCTGCAGGCCCTGGGCCTGGGCCTGGGGACCTATATCCACGAGCTGGGCCAGCGCCGGATCGTGGTCGGCCATGACTATCGTTCCTATTCCCTGTCGGTGAAGCAGGCGCTGACGCTGGGCCTGCTGGCGGCGGGGTGCGAGGTGCTGGACATCGGCCTGGCGCTCTCGCCCGTGGCCTACTTCGCCCAGTTCGACCTGGACGCGCCCTGCGTGGCCATGGTCACCGCCAGCCACAACGAGAACGGCTGGACGGGCGTGAAGATGGGGGCCGGGCCGCCCCTCACCTTCGGGCCCGACGAGATCGGCCGGCTCAAGGACATCGTGCTGTCGGGCGGCGGCGTCGAGCGGGCCGGCGGAACCCTGACCCACGTGGACGGGGTGCGCGAACGCTACATCGCCGACGTGGTGAGCCGGTGCGCCCTGAAGCGCCCGCTCAAGGTCATCGCCGCCTGCGGCAACGGGACCGCCGGCGCCTTCGCGCCCGAGGCCTTGCGCCGGATGGGGGCCGAGGTCATCGAGATGGACTGTGACCTCGACTGGACCTTCCCCCGCTACAATCCCAACCCCGAAGACGTCGAGATGCTGCACGACATGGCCCGCCGGGTGCGCGAGCACGGCGCCGACCTGGCCTTCGGCTTCGACGGCGACGGCGACCGCTGCGGCGTGGTGGACGATACCGGCGAGGAGATCTTCGCCGACAAGATCGGCCTGATGCTGGCGCGGGACCTGGCCCCGCTCTATCCGGGCGCCAAGTTCGTGGTCGACGTGAAGTCCACCGGCCTCTTCGCCACCGACCCGATCCTGGCCGCCAACGGCGCCTCCACCGTCTACTGGAAGACCGGCCACAGCTACATCAAGCGCAAGACCGCCGAGATCGGCGCCCTGGCCGGCTTCGAGAAGTCCGGTCACTTCTTCTTCAACGCCCCCCTCGGCCGGGGCTACGACTGCGGCCTGACCGCGGCCGCGGCGGTGCTGGCCATGATGGACCGCAATCCCGGCAAGCGGCTCAGCGACCTCAAGGCCGCCCTGCCCGTCGCCTACACGTCGCTGACCATGAGCCCGCACTGCCCCGACGAGCTGAAGTACGGCGTCGTCGCCGACATCGTGAAGGACTACGAGACCTTCGCCGCCGGCGGCGGCAAGATCCTGGGGCGGGCGATCAAGGACGTGATCACCGTCAACGGCGTGCGCGTGGCGCTGGAGGACGGCTCGTGGGTGCTGGTGCGGGCCTCGTCCAACAAGCCGGAGCTGGTGGTGGTGGTGGAAAGCACGCGCTCGGCCGACGACATGCGCGAGCTGTTCCACAAGGAAGTGAAGCCTCGCCTTGCCAAGCGCGGCGAGATCGGCGCCTACAACCAGGAAATCTGAGCCTTGGCGGGCGTCTTAAAACTGTGCCTTACAGCCGCCAGATAAGCCTCCGGACACTGAAGGTCGCCTGAAGGAGACTCCATGCGCGTCGCCATGATCGGTACGGGATACGTCGGGCTGGTGTCCGGCGCCTGCTTCGCCGACTTCGGCCATCAGGTCACCTGCATCGACAAGGACGCGGCCAAGATCGACCGCCTGAAGGCCGGCGAGATGCCGATCTTCGAGCCGGGCCTGGACGTCATGGTCGAGCGCAACGTGCGCGAGGGCCGCCTGGCCTTCGCCACCGACGGCGGCGAGGCCATCGCCGGCGCGGACGCGGTTTTCATCGCCGTCGGCACTCCCTCGCGCCGGGGCGACGGCCATGCCGACCTGACCTACGTCCACGCCGCCGCCGAGGAGATCGCCGGCCTGCTGGACGGCTTCACCGTGGTGGTGACCAAGTCCACCGTGCCGGTGGGCACGGGCGACGAGATCGAGGCGATCATCCGCCGGGTGCGGCCGGACGCCGACTTCGCCGTGGTCTCCAATCCCGAATTCCTGCGCGAGGGCGCGGCGATCGAGGACTTCAAGCGGCCGGACCGGGTGGTGGTCGGGCTGGAGGACGAGCGGGCCCGGGCGCTGATGACCCAGCTCTACCGTCCCCTGTTCCTCAACGAGACGCCGATCCTGTTCACGGGCCGGCGGACGTCCGAACTGATCAAGTACGCCGCCAACGCCTTCCTGGCGCTCAAGATCACCTTCATCAACGAGATCGCCGACCTGTGCGAGAAGGCCGGCGCAGACGTGCAGCAGGTCGCGCGCGGCATCGGCCTCGACAAGCGCATCGGCGGCAAGTTCCTTCACGCCGGCCCCGGCTACGGCGGCTCATGCTTTCCCAAGGACACCCTGGCGCTGGTGCAGACCGCCCAGGACCTGGGAACGCCGCTGCAGCTCGTGGAGACCACCGTCCGGGTCAACGACGCGCGCAAGAAGGCGATGGCCGGCCGGGTCGCCGCCGCCCTGGGCGGGGAGCTGAAGGGCAAGACGGTCGGGGTGCTGGGGCTGACGTTCAAGCCCAACACCGACGACATGCGCGAGGCGCCCTCGCTGGACATCGTGCCGGCGCTGCAGGCCATGGGGGCGACGGTGCAGGCCTATGACCCCGAAGGCCACGAGGCGCGGCAGTTGCTGAGAGACGTGGATTTCAAGGCCGGCCCCTATGAGGCCGTGACCGGGGCCGACGTGGTGGTGATCGTCACCGAATGGGACCAGTTCCGGGCCCTGGACCTGGACCGGGTGAAGGACCTGATGCGCCGGCCGGCGATCGTCGACCTGCGCAACATCTATCGCCCCGACGAGGTGCGCGAAAAAGGCTTCGCCTACGCCAGCATCGGACGCGCCTGACGGGCGGCGCCGGCTAGTGCAGCAGGGGCATCGTCACCCACAGAACGCCGGCCCAGAAGGCCACGCCGAGGGCGGCGACGAAGATCATGCAGGCGATGGGCTTGGCGGCCCGGTCCGGACTGGCAGGCATGGCCTGCGCGTTCCACGCGACGTTGCGGCGCATTGGGCCTCCCTGAAAGGCGCGTTCCTCGGTCATTTCTTTTTCAACGCGCCGGTCGAGCGGCGCGCTGCAGGAAGGTTACGAGAAATTCACCTTGTGTCGAGGGTGTAATTGTCACGCTTGGCCGCTGGCGTCCCGCGGACGGCGCGCTAGTCTGCGCGCGCAGCAATCGGGAGGTGATGCATGTCGGGCAGGACAACCGTTGGGACGGCGCTCTTGCTGGGCGCGGCGCTGGCCGGTCTGGCCGCCTGCGGCAAGGCCGGAGCTCCAGCGGCGACCACCGCCGCCAGCGGCGCGACCAGCGCCAGCGCGGCGGCGACCGCGGCCCCGGCCCAGGGGACCGACGCCGCCGACGTGAAGGCCTTCCTGGAAGGCGTCTACGCCCACTACAAATCGCCCGCCGAGAAGGACCACACCTTCGCCCCCATGGACCGGGACGTGAAGGCGGTGTTCGACAAGGCCATGGTCGACCTCCTGGCCAAGGACGCCAAGCTGAACGGTCCGGACGAGGTGGGCGCCATCGACGGCGACTGGATCTGCGCCTGCCAGGACTACGACAGCATCACGGCCACCGTCGCCGTCCAGTCCGCCACCGCCTCCGCCGCCAAGGCCACGGTGGACTTCCACGTCTTCCAGGAGACGCACCACAATGTCTTCGACCTGGTGAAGGAGAACGGAGCCTGGCGCGTGCACGACGTGCAGGAGGTCGCGCCGGGCAAGAGTTTGCCCAGCCTGCGCAAGACGCTCGAGGACGACATCGCCCAGCTCCAGAAGGCCGGCAAGAAGAAGACCAGCCCGGACGAAGCTCCCTGAAGCCCTGGGCGCCCTGAGGGCCTAGGCGGCGGCGGCCGACTTCACAGCCCCGGCGATCTCGCGCACCAGCTGGCCGACCAGCTTCTCGTCGTCGCCCTCGGCCATGATGCGGATCAGGGGCTCGGTGCCCGAGGCCCGGACCAGCACCCGGCCCGAGCCGTTCAGGCGCTGCTCGGCGTCGGCGATGGCGCTCTTGACCGAGGCGTGCTCCAGCGGCTTGCCGCCGGAAAAGCGAACGTTTTCCAGCTTCTGCGGCACCGGGTCGAACTGACGCGCGAGGGCGCTCATCGGCTTTCCGGACCGCACCAGCTCGGCCATCACCTGCAGGGCCGCGATCAGGCCATCGCCGGTGGTGGAGTGGTCCGACAGGATGATGTGGCCGCTCTGCTCGCCGCCGAGGTTGAACTTGCCGGCCCGCATCCGCTCCATGACATAGCGGTCGCCGACCGCGGTGCGTTCGAGCTTGAGGTTGCGGGCGGCCAGGAAGCGCTCGAGGCCGAGGTTCGACATCACCGTGGCCACCACGCCGCCGCCGGACAGCTTTTCCTTGGCCGCCAGGGAGGCGGCGATGATAGCCATGATCTGGTCGCCGTCGACCACGGCGCCCTTCTCGTCGCAGATGAGCACCCGGTCGGCGTCGCCGTCGAGGGCCACGCCGATGTCGGCCCGGTACTCCTTGACCGCCTTGACCATGGTGGCCGGATAGGTCGATCCGCATTCCTCGTTGATGTTGAAGCCGTTGGGCGAGACTCCGACCTCGATCACCTCGGCGCCCAGCTCGTAGAGGGCGGTGGGGGCCACGCGGTAGGCGGCGCCGTGGGCGCAGTCGATCACCACGCGCAGGCCCTGCAGGCTGAGGGTCCGGGGGAAGGTCGCCTTGACCAGCTCGATGTAGCGCGCCTGGGCCTCGTCCATGCGGGCGACGCGGCCGAGCTGCTTGGGTTCGGCCAGGCCTTCCTGCAGGCCCTCGTCCATGTGGGCCTCGATCTCGGCCTCCACGGCGTCCGACAGCTTGTAGCCGTCCGGGCCGAACAGCTTGATGCCGTTGTCGGCGAAATTGTTGTGCGAGGCGCTGATCATCACGCCCAGGTCGGCGCGCATGGAGCGGGTCATCATCGCCACCGCCGGGGTCGGCAGCGGGCCGAACAGGCGCACGTCCATGCCCACGCTGGTGAAGCCCGCCACCAGGGCCGGCTCGATCATGTAGCCCGACAGCCGGGTGTCCTTGCCGATCACCACCAGGTGGCGCCGGTCGCCGCCGGAGCGGAACAGCTTGCCGGCGGCCATGCCGGCGCGCAGGGCCACTTCGGCGGTCATGGGAAACAGGTTGGCCTGACCGCGGATGCCGTCAGTGCCGAAATACCCGCGCTTGCTCATGGGTTTGCGTCTTCCAATCGCCGAAATGATGCGAGACTTCAGATTCTAGCTGACCGGCCCTTTGCGGATGCTAAACGCCTCGCTCGCCAAGTTTGGTCAGGCCCAACATTATCGCGGCCTCCCGCGTTCCACAAAGTCCGTTTCCGAGAGGTAATCCAAAGGCATGTGCGGCATCATCGGCATCGTCGGCGCAGCGCCGGTCACGGATCGGCTCATCGACAGCCTCAAACGCCTGGAATACCGCGGCTATGACTCCGCGGGGGTCGCCGCCGTGGTCGACGGCCATGTCGAGCGCCGCCGCGCCAAGGGCAAGATCCGCGCCCTGGAGAGCGTGCTGGAGCATGACCCCCTGGCCGGGACCGTCGGCATCGGCCACACCCGTTGGGCCACCCACGGCGCGCCCGCCGAGCGCAACGCCCACCCCCACCGCGCCGGCCGCGTCACCCTGGTGCACAACGGCATCATCGAGAACTACGCCGAGCTGCGCGACGAGCTGAAGGCGCAGGGCCACACCTTCGAAAGCGACACCGACACCGAGGTCATCGCCCACCTGCTCGACCACACCCTGGACACGGGCCTGGAGCCCCTGGCGGCGCTGAAGGCGACCCTGGACCGGCTGACCGGAGCCTATGCCCTGGGCATCCTCATCGACGGCGAGGACGACCTGGTGATGGGCGCGCGGCGGGGCAGCCCGCTGGTGGTCGGGCACGGCCAGGGCGAGATGTTCATCGGTTCCGACGCCCTGGCGGTGGGGCCCTTCACCAATCGCATCACCTATCTGGACGAGGGCGATTTCGTCGCCATCGACCACGAGGGCGCGCGCATCTTCGACGCCGACGGCGCGCCGGTCACCCGGCCCGAGCGCATCGTCTCGGCCGCCGCCGCCCTGGTGGAGAAGGGCAACTACCGGCACTTCATGGAAAAGGAGATCCATGACCAGCCGGACGCCTGCCAGCACACCCTGTCGGCCTATGTCGACGCGGTGAACGCCACGACCCTTTCGCCCGGCGTGGACTTCGCCAAGGTCGACCGCTTGCAGATCGTCGCCTGCGGCACCGCCTCCTACGCCGGCATGATCGCCCGCTACCTGTTCGAGCGCCTGGCGGACCTGCCCTGCGAGGTCGAGATCGCCTCGGAATTCCGCTACCGCCAGCCGGCCCTGGCGCCCGGCGCCCTGGCGCTGGCCGTCTCCCAGTCCGGCGAGACCGCCGACACCCTGGCGGCCCTGCGCTGGTGCAAGGCGCGCGGCATCCAGACCGCGGCCCTGGTGAACAACCACGAGAGCACGATGGCCCGCGAGGCGGACGTGCTGTTCCCCACCCACGCGGGGCCCGAGATCGGCGTCGCCTCCACCAAGGCCTTCACGTCCCAGGTGGCGGCCCTGACCGCCCTGGCCGTGTCCGCCGCCCGGCAACGGGGAAAGATCGACGCGGCCGAGGAAGCGCGCCTGGCCGCCATCCTGATGGAGACGCCCCGCCTGATCGCCCAGGCCATCGCCACCGAGGAGGCCGTGCGGCTGATCGCCGGCGACATCGCCCGGGCGCGCGACGTGCTCTACCTGGGCCGCGGCGCCATGTTCCCTTTGGCCCTGGAAGGTGCGCTGAAACTCAAGGAAATCAGCTATATCCACGCCGAAGGCTATGCGGCGGGCGAGCTGAAGCACGGCCCCATCGCCCTGGTCGACGAGGCGACGCCGATCATCGTCATCGCCCCCACCGACGACCTCTTCGACAAGACCGCTTCGAACATGAGCGAAGTCATCGCCCGGGGCGGGCGCATCGTCCTGATCACGGATGAAGCCGGCGCGGCGCATGCGCCGGACGGCGCCCGGGTGGTCATCGCCCCCACCTGCGACCCCGTGATCGCGCCCCTGGTCTTCGCCGCTCCGATCCAGCTGCTGGCCTACTATGTCGCGGTCCACAAGGGCGCCGACGTCGACCAGCCCCGCAACCTGGCCAAGTCGGTGACCGTGGAATAGGGGTCTCCGGGCGCACACGAAAAACCCCTCCCCGGCGCGCCGGAGAGGGGCTCTTGGAAGCCTCCGAAGAGCCAGAAACTACTGGGTCTTGGTGGAGTCGCTCTTGGTGGTGGTCGTCGTGGACGAGGACTCGCCCGTCGCCGGAGTCGCCGCCGTGGCCGAGGTGTCGGCAGGCGTAGACGCCATCGCGGACGTGTCCGCCGTCGTCGTGGTGGTGGTGGTCGTGGTGTCCGTCGTGGCCGTGGTGTCGGCCTTCTTTTGGCAGGCGCCCAGGCTACAGGCCAGGCCGACCGCCAGCATGACGGCCACAGTGGTGCGTTTAGTCATAGGGAAGTCCTCCAGATGCGTGGCCGTAACGAACACGGAAGCGTGATGGTTCCTTGATCGACCGAAAAGAATTTGAGACCGATGCGGCCTCCTGTACGGCGGGCGTCATGGAGAGGGGCTCATGCGACCTGTACGAAAAGCTGTCCTGCCGGTAGCCGGGTTCGGAACCCGGGCCATGCCCGCCGCCAAGGCGACGCCCAAGAACCTGCTGAACGTGTTCGACCGTCCGATCCTGGCCCATGTGGTCGAGGAGGGCCGGGCCGCCGGCATCGAGCATTTCATCTTTATCGTCGGTCGCGGCCAGGGCGCCATCGAGGACTATTTCGACCACAACGTCGAGCTGGAGAACCAGCTCAAGGCCAAGCACAAGACCGACATCCTCGGCCTGGTCACCGCCGACCTGCCCAAGCCGGGCCAGATGAGCTTCGTGCGCCAGATGCAGGCGCATGGCCTGGGCCACGCCGTCTGGTGCGCCCGTGACCTGATCGGCGACGAGCCCTTCGCGGTGATGCTGCCGGACATGCTGATGGACGCGGCCCCAGCGGCCCTGAAGCAGTGCATCGACGCCTATCACGCCGTCGGCGGCAACATCATCGCCGTCGAGCCCGTTCCCGCCGGCCAGGCGCACAAGTACGGCATCGTCGCCCTGGGCAAGGCCGCGGAGGGCTTCGACGGACGCCTGAAGGCGATGACCGGGATGGTCGAGAAGCCGGCGCCCGGGACCGAGCCCTCCAACCTGTTCATCTCCGGCCGCTACGTCCTGCATCCGGAAATCTTCGACATCCTGGGCCACCACTACCGCGGCGCCGGCGACGAGATTCAGCTTACCGACGGCATGCTGCGCCTGATGGGCATCCAGGACTTCCACGCTCTGGAATACCAGGGGACCACCTATGACTGCGGCGACCTGGTGGGCCTGCTGCGCGCCAACCTGGCCTTCGGCCTGAAGCACGCCGAGCATGGCAAGGCCGTGCGAACCATGGCCGCCGGCCTCCTCGAGGGGTGAGCGCCCGGCGCATCCTGATCTTCGGCTATGGCGGCGTCGGCGCCGCCACGGGCCGGCGGCTGGCGGCGCAGGGATGGTCCGTGGCCGCCACCGCGCGCACGGCGCAGGCCGCCGCCGCCCTGGGCGACGAGGGCGTCGCCGTCGTCGATCCGGCCAGCGCCGCCGCCGTGTCTGAAGCCGCCGCCGCCGCCCAGGCGATCCTGATCACCGCCCCGCCTGGGGAGGCGGGGTGCCCCGGCCTCGCCGCCCTCGCCGGCCCCTTGCGCAACAGCGGCCCGGCCGCGCCATGGATCGGCTATCTGTCGACCACCGGGGTCTATGGCGACCACGCCGGGCGCTGGGTGTTCGAGGAGACGCCCCTGTCGCCCCTGTCCGCCGAGGCGACCCGCCGCGTGGCGGCCGAGGCGGCCTGGACGGCCCTGGCCGAGGAGACCGGCGCGACCCTGGCCATCTTTCGCCTGCCCGGCCTCTATGGCGTCGGCCGCAGCGCGCTGGACCGGGTCCGCGCCGGCGAAGCCCGCCGCCTGACCCGGCCGGGGCAGGTGTTCTCGCGCCTGCACCTCGACGACGCCGGAACCGGTGTCGCGGCGGCGCTGGCCAAGCCGAGGCCGGGCGCGGTGTTCAATCTTTGTGACGACGAGCCGGCCCCCAGCGCCGACGTGACCGCCCACGCCGCCCGGCTGCTGGGCGTGCCCGCGCCGCCGGAGGAAACTGTCGACCTGGCCACGCTCAGCCCGGCGGCCCGGCGGTTCTGGAGCGAGAACAAGCGCGTCTCCAACGCCAGAGCCAAGGCCGAGCTGGGCTGGCGACCGGCCTGGCCGACCTATCGCGAGGGCCTGGCCGCGATCCTGGCGGCCGGCGGCTGAGCTCCGAGCGGCAGTCTTGAATGCCTCCCAGCCGTCCCCGGCGATATCCCCGCAGCCTCCGCCTCATGACTCACCGACCAACCTGACTTGATCCGTCGTCGAGCACGCGCTTGCGCGCTGTCGTTGCACTCATGCTAGGCTCGCGCATCAGCTTGTGGGGGGCGGGATGAGGCGGTTCGGTGTTTGGCTCGTGGCCCCAGTCTTGGCGGCGAACGCCGCATGGGCCGCACCAGCGGCGCCAGCGACGAGCGCCCCGCGGCTCGACAACCTCGATCTGCCCGTCGAGAGCCAGATTGCCCGGCCGGACTGGGTGGAGCGCCCCAACGCGGATGATCTCTCGCGCCTCTATCCGCAGATCGCGCAGGCCATCGACATTGGCGGACACGCGACGATCCAATGCTTCGTCAACGCGGGCGGCCGGCTGCGTGATTGCGTGGTGGTCGGCGAAACCCCCATCGGTCTCGGCTTTGGCGACGCGGCCAAGGCCATGGCGCCGCTGTTCCGCATGAAAGCCCAGACCGTCGACGGAAGCCCCGTGGACGGCGGACAGGTGACCATTCCGATCCGGTTCGCCCTGCCCGCCGACGAGGCGACGGCGCAACGCCCGCCCGGCGCGCCGAGCAGCCCCCAGGCCCTGGAGCTGGCGCGCCAGATCGTGCAGATCAATGGCGACAAGGAGGCGGCCGCGCGGATGTCGGAAGCCGCGGTGCGGGCGGTCGACGGCCTGGCGAGCGAGGGCGGTCCGACCGAACCGGACCAGGCGAAGGCCTGGCGGCTTGCCATCGATCTCCTGCGGCAGGGCGGCGCCAAGTCCGGCGATCGCCAGCTCGAGGACCGCGCCCTGTCGCTTTCCACCCTGTCGGTGGGAGAGTTGACCGCAATCGCCACGTTTCTGCGCACCCCCGCCGGCCGCGCCTATGTGGCTCGACACATCGCCGACGACGAGGAAGGCCACGATCGCAATGCAAGGATCTACGAAGACCTTCGTCGGGAGGCGGCCCGTGAGTTCTGCGCCCAGGTGACTTGCGTGCAGGCCGCCGCGCCGCAGCCCGCGGCGGCCAAGCCCTAGGGTTTCAGATTCATGCGCTGGAACACGGTGTCGATGTCGGGATAGGCGCGTCGCGCCTCGGCCATGGTCTGCAGGCCTTCGGTCTTGTCGCCTGTCCGGTAGAGCGCCAGGCCGAGGGTATATTGAGCCAGGGACCCCGTGCCGCGACCGACCGCCCGTCTGGCGTCGGCGATGGCCTGGTCGCCGCGGCCGAGCTTCAGGTTGATGAGGGCGCGCATCGTCAGCAGGTCGGGGTCGTCCGGCCGTAGCGCCAGGCCGGCATTGCAGGCGCTGAGGCCGCCCTGCAGGTTCTCACCCCAGCCCACATTGGCGCGGCAACTGTGGTAAAGCGCTACCACGCGCCGCGGTTCGTCGGGGTATTGGGCCAGCCATTGGCCGTAGAGGGCCACCGCCTCGCCGTGACGGCCGGCGCGCTCATAGGCGTCCGCCCGCTGCAGCTTCAGGCGAGCGTCCCCCGGCGCCAACGCCAGCGCCGCGTCGAAGTCCTTGGTCGCCAGATCGTCCTGGCGCTTCACCAGATAGGCGCCGCCCCGGGCCAGATGTGCCAGCTTGTCGGTGGGATTGAGCCTGAGCGCCTCGGTGAAGTCGGCGATGGCGGCGTCGGTACGGCCGTCCTCGAAATTGGCGGCGCCCCGATTGTAGCGATAGCTGGACACGGTCGGGGCCATGGCCACGGCTCGGTCGAGGTCTTTCAAGGCGCCGGACCTGTCATCGTGGCTGAGGCGCGCCACCCCCCGGCCATTGAAACCCGCCGCGTCGGTAGGCTCCGTCGCCGGCGCCGCATCCGCGTCGACCTCGACCGAATGATCGACATGGCGAACGACGACGTCATACGACGCCATTTCCCGCAGGGCCGCCGCCGCCGAGGCTGCGTCGGCGGCTGGGAACTCCTGGACCAGGGCGTGCTGACTGGCCTCCGAGACCAGGATCCCGCCCTCGATCCGAGAGCGTCGCTTGAAGGCGATGCCGGCGACGGTCTTGTCCAGATCGCCACCGCCGACCAGACGGAAGCCGGCGCCCTGGTCGGGCAGGACGATGGTCACTGTCCACTTCTCGAAGTCGGGATAGTTCACCGCATAGGGGGCGTCCTGGTTCAGGCCGGGTTCGCGCCGGAACGACGCCTGCCAGCCGAGATTGCTTTGCACGATGTCGTAGTCACGCACCGTACCCTGGCGCGTCCACTCCATGGCGGCGGTCCCGTCCGCCATGGTGCGCGCAACGCCGGTGGCCTCGTCGTAGGACCAGGAGACCTTGTCGGCCTTGAGCCAGGGATACCGCCTCGCCCAGTCCTCTCGCAGCCCTCGCTCTATGTCCGACTTGTCCGCGCCGTTGAAGGCCAGCTTGTAGACGATGGCGTTCTCGCCGCGATGGATCTCCTCGATATGCGTCGGCGCCGGCGTGTCGATGCCGGCCGACGCGTCAAAGCGCATGACCTCCTCATAGCCTGGCTCGGCCAGCGCGCGCGGCGTCAGGCGCTCAAGCTTGGCGCCGGACGCCTGAACAGGCAGGGCCCAATGGAAGCTGGGCACCGGCAGGTCGTCGAGGTTGCGATCGCCGGAACGCGTTCCGTCCATCCAATAGACCTGGCCGCCGATCACGGCGCGCACCATCACATGGTCGAAGAAGTCCAGGCGCGGCAGTCTCTCGTCCAGACCGTCGCCGGCTGCGGTGCTGACCAGGCTGGCCTGCGCCTCGACGCCAAGTTCGCGCAGCAGGGCGAGCAGAAGCGCCGTCTTGCCCTTGCAGTCGCCGAACTTGCGCGACCAGGACACATCGGCGTCGGCAGGCACATAGCCGCCCAGGTTCATGCCCAGAAACAGATACCGGGTCTGGTCCTCCACCAGCTTGAGGGCGGCGAAGGCGCGAACCTTCGGATCCTTGGACGCCGCGGCGATCTTGGCCGCTTCGGCGCGGAGAGGCGACTGCGGCGCAAGCGTGGACGCCTTGACGTAGAGCGGCGCCATGAGCGCCGAGACCTCGGCCCAGTCCCTGAAATCGCTCAGTTCCAACTGGGCCAGTTGGCGGAACCGCGCCGGGGCGAGGTGAGGCGGCTTGGGCGCGCGGACGTCCTTGAGGTCGACGACCAGTTCCGAGCCCGCCGCCGTGCGGGTGACCTTGGGATCGTCCAGGCCCGGCGTGGTGCGCCAGCGCATCGGCGCATCCGGCCCCCAGATCGCCCTCAGGTGATAGCGGCCGACCAACCCCGAATCGAAAAGCTCGCCGCCCCCGGCCGAGCGCCCCCGCAGCACGGGGTCCTTCACCACCATCGTGGCGGCGAAGTCGACGATATCCCCCACTCTCAGGTCTTCGATCTGGAACGTGCCGGTCAAGGCGCCGTCGAGCATGGAGAGTTCCAGGTTCTGCTCCCGTCGCAGAACGGTGAAGGTCTTTCCGCCGGCCAGCAGGTCGATCACCCGGTCGCCCCGCAGGATGCGCAGCTTGTGGATGGTCAGGGTCTGGGTGTCCGGCTTCCAGGTCCGGGTCAGATTGCCGAGGCTCGCCAGCCCCTGAGGCGTCAGGATCTTGATGGCCGTTTCGGCGTAGTGCTCGTCGCCCGCGGCTGTGAAGCGCGACTGGTTGTCGAACAGCAGAACCTGGACCGGGGCGGTCCCCGGATCGCCGACAGTCTTGGGAATCTCGACAGGGACGATCCACGCGGCCGGCGGCCCGTAGAGCAGCTGGGTGCTGGCGGCCTGGGCCGGTGCGGCCATCCAAGTGACGAGCGCGCAGACGGCCACCCCCGCGGCCAAAGACTTTATCATCGAACCCCCAGCGCCCTTGACGCCGGACGATAGCGGGAGGCGACGCGAATGCAACTGACGGATGCGTCGACCTCTATTGGCCCATCCGCCGGCCCCGAAACCGGCGTCGGCCGGCGCCGATCCCGCCTCGTCGCGGCGCCCCGTGACTCCCGCCAAGTTCCGCGCTACAGAGGTTGCGCTATGAACCCGACCGTCGCCCAGACCTATTTTTGGTACTTTTGGCAATCCGAAGCCTCTGGCGGAGGACGGGACGCGTTCGGCTTGATCTAGACGGATCACAAACGAACCCCACCAGCCGCCAGCGAACCTGGCGGCTTTTTTATGCCGCCGGCGCCGGTCCCCACCTCGGAGCCCCGACATGACGTCCCCACAGTCCCTGACCCCGCCCAGCGCCAATACGGACGACCTGCGCATCCGCGCGATGACCCCGCTGAGGCCGCCGGCGGAACTGATCGAAGACCTGCCGCTCAGCCATCGCGCCGGCGAGACCGTGACCGCAGCCCGCGCCGCGGTGCAGGACATCCTGCACGGCCGCGACGACCGCCTGGTGGTGGTCATCGGCCCCTGCTCGATCCACGATCCCAAGGCGGCCATGGACTACGCCCAGCGGCTGGCCGCCGAGCGCCAGCGCCTGGCCGGGTCGCTGGAGATCGTCATGCGGGTCTATTTCGAGAAGCCCAGGACCACGGTGGGGTGGAAGGGGCTGATCAACGACCCGCGCCTGGACGGCAGCTTCCGCATCGACGAGGGGCTGCGGACCGCGCGCCAGCTGCTCTGCCACATCAACGACCTGGGCCTGCCGGCGGCCTGCGAGTTCCTGGACGTCACCACGCCGCAGTACATCGCCGACCTGGTGACCTGGGGCGCCATCGGGGCGCGGACCACCGAGAGCCAGATCCACCGCGAGATGACCTCCGGCCTGTCTTGCCCCGTCGGCTTCAAGAACGGCACCGGCGGCGACGTCCAGATCGCCATCGACGCGGTCAAGGCGGCCAGCCAACCGCACCACTTCCTGGCCGTGGCCAAGGACGGCCGCGCGGCGATCGCCGCCACCACCGGCAATCCGGACGCTCACGTGGTGCTGCGCGGCGGGCGCGAGCCCAACTATGACCTGGCCAGCCTGGCCAAGGTCTCCGGCCAGATAGCCGCCGCCGGCCTGCCCCAGCGCCTGATGGTCGACATCTCCCACGCCAACAGCGGCAAGCAGCCGGAGCGCCAGCCCGGGGTGGCCGACGAACTGGCCCGCCAGATCGAGGCCGGCGACCGCCGCGTGTTCGGCCTGATGGTCGAGAGCAACCTGCTGGCCGGACGCCAGGACCTGACCCCCGGCGCGCCCCTCGTCTACGGCCGCTCGATCACCGACGGCTGCATCGACTGGGAAACGTCGGTGTGGGTGCTGGAGCGACTGGCGCGGGCGGTGGAGGCCCGCCGGGCGTGCGTCCAGGACGGCGCCCTGGCGACCGCGTGAGCGGCCCGGCGGCTCAGGCGCGCGACGACCAGCCGTAGCCGCCCGCGCCGCGCAGGTCCCTGACCGACATCACGGCCAGGAACGCCATCTGCTTGCCGTCGGGCGTCGCCAGCCGATAGGTCCCGACAGCGCCCAGCCGCTGGACCGCCGCCGCCACCAGGCGCCACGCCATCGCCTCGTCCGGCAGGCGCAGCGCCCGTTCGGCGGCGAAGGCCTCGACGCCGGTCGTCGTCGCCAGATCCTTCAGCACGGCGGACCTGGCCCGCGCCGCCGGGGCGACATCGCCCTTGGCCCAGGACCAGAGCCAGGCCCGGGCCTCGGCGTTGTAGGCGGCGATCTCGACGACGTCCGCCTCGAGAAAGACGCGGCCCGCGGCGTCGAGCAGGTGCAGTCTGCCGCTCTCGTCGCTGTAGGTCTCCCCCACCGCGTCGCCAAAGCCCGAGGCCTTCACGAGCTCAGGCTGCTTTGCCTGGAGTTCCGCAACGGCCTTGTCCAGGAAAGCGTCGAACGGGTCCTGCCCCTGCGCCATGGCGCGACCTCCGGAGGTGGAAAGACATTTGCCTAGCACGCCGCCCCGCTCGTCCGCACCCCGTCGGCGGCTCCGAACGCCCCGCGCGTTCTAGGTGCTGTCTCCGCGCGAGATTCGCGCTAAGCTTGCCGCGCGGGGGAAAGCAAGAAGGAGCGGCGCCATGCGCACATCCCACATCCTCTCCATGCTCGGCGCCGTCGGCGCCCTGACCCTGGCCGCCGCCCCGGCCGCGCAGCCTGAAGCCACCAAGCCGCCCGCGCCGAGCTGTTTCTTCTCGCGCGACTGGCAGGGGTGGAAGGCCACGCCTGATTCCCAGGCGATCTACATCCGCGTTGGACGCACGAAGATCTATCGCCTGGACCTCTCGTCGCCCTGCCCGGATCTGCACACGCCGATGGCGCACCTGGTGACCAAGTTCCACGGCAGCGGCAGCGTGTGCACGGCCCTCGACATCGACCTGAAGGTCTCCGATGGGCACATCGCCACGGCCTGCATCGTGCGCCAGCTCAGCGAGCTCTCGCCGGCCGAAGCGGCGGCCCTGCCAAAGGACCTGCAGCCCTAGTCGACCTCGAACGGTTCGATGGCGAAGGCCAGCGTGTGTCGGCCCGGCCCGATCCGGTATTGCGGCAGCGTGTCCGGTCCGCAGCTTCCCGTGCCCAGGCCTCTCTGGCCGACGTCCAGGTTGACGATCACGTCCGGCCTGGGAGACAGGTCGGTCGTGTGGGTGGCGGCGAAGAGATCCTCGGCGGTGAAATGGCTGACCGATCCTTCGCACGCCGCCTCGGCCGCGAACCGGACGCCCGCGCCGCCGCCCGAAAGCGTCAGCCAGCGCAGGTCGGTCTTGTTGCCGTGCTCCTGGGGCATGACGTAGTCCACGTATTGCCCTGCCACCGTGCCTGAGAAGCGGCCGAGCCAGGCCGCCCGCTTGCGGTCGGAATAGCTGTCCAGCGGACCACGTCCGAACCATTCCACCGCTTCCATCCCCGCCGGAGCGACCAGGGTCACGCCCAGGCGCGGCAGGTCCTCCAGCGCCGGGTCCACCTCGAAGACGTTGCTCACGGCGATGCGGCCGTCGGGGAAGACGTCATAGTCGTGATGGTGGACGAAGCCGTGCTCGGCCGCCGCGCAGCCGGCGACCTGGCGGATCGTCACGCGCACCACGCCCTCGGCCTCGCCGACCGTCACCTGGGGCGGGGCGAAGGCGAGGTCGTTCAGGCCCCATTGGCGCCAGCGGCCGAGGGGCTTCCATCGTTGCCCGCTCCAGCCCTTGATGCCGTCGTTGTCGGTGGCCGCGCGCCAGACCTGCAGGCGCGGACCAGCCTCCAGCAGCAGGTGGTTGTTCCAGACCAGCCGTTCCAGCCGTCCGGCGGTGCGCGAGAAGCTGACCTCGAAGGCCTCGCCCCTGACGTGGATGTGGCCGGCGGTCTCGTCGACGTTCAGGGGGCCGGCGGCGCGTCCCGCCGCGGGGCGGCGGGCCTGGACGGGCAGGTCGACGGGAAGCTGAACCCAGGCGACCTCGTGCCCCGCCGGCGCCCAGTCGGTCGCCTCGCGCAGGGCGAAGCGCAGCATCACGAAGGCCTGTTGTCCCTCCCAGAGGGTCAGCCGGGGCAGCGGGAAGGTCACGCGCGCGCTTTCGCCGGGCCCGATGGCCGGCAGGGGCAATCCCCCCTTGGCGGCCGCCTCCCCGTCCACCTCCAGGCTCCAGGTCGCCGCCAGGTCGGAGAGATCGGTGAAGTCGCGCTTGTTGCGGATCTCGACCACGCCCTCCCCGGCGTCCGCCCACGCCGCCGCCACGGGCTGGGCCAGGGCCTTGAACTCCCACAGGCCGGGATGCGGGACCCGATCGGCCGAGACGATTCCGTCGCAGCAGAAGTTGAGATCGTTGGGCGTGTCGCCGAAGTCGCCGCCATAGGCGAAGTAGGTGCGGCCGTCGTCGGTGACCCGCTTCAGGCCATGATCGCACCATTCCCAGATGAAGCCGCCCTGCAGCCCCGGCCAGCGCTCGAAGGCGTCCCAGTAGTCGCCGAGGCTGCCGTTGGAATTGCCCATGGCGTGGGAATATTCACACAGGATCATCGGCCGCCGGTCGCCGGGATCGTCAGCCTCGGCCCAGGCGACCAGGGCGGCGATGGGCGGATACATCGGACAGATCAGGTCGCTGGCCCGCTCGCCGCCGCCGGTCTTTCCCGTGGTCACCACGCCATGCCTCGGGTGGCCCGTGGCGACCTCGTCCCAGCCCCAGGTGGCGCCTTCGTAGTGGAGCGGCCGGGTCGGGTCGGCGCCGCGCATCCAGCCGGCCATGGCGTCATGGTTGGGGCCATAGCCGCTCTCGTTGCCCAGCGACCAGGCGATGACGCTGGGGTGGTTCTTGTCGCGCGCCACCATCCTCAGGCCCCGTTCGACGAACTGGGCGGCGTAGCGGGGATCGCGGCACAGGTCGTGGATGAAGGCGTGGCTCTCCAGGTTGGTCTCGTCGACCAGATAGAGGCCCAGCTCGTCGCAGAGATCGTACCAGGCTTCGGCGTTGGGATAGTGCGAGGTGCGCACGGCGTTGACGTTGAACTGCTTCATCAGGCGGATGTCGGCGATCATCGCCTCGCGAGTCACCGCCTTGCCGCGCACGGGATCGTGCTCGTGGCGGTTCATGCCGGCGATCATCACCGGCTTGCCGTTGATCAGGAGGGCGCGGTCGCCGATCTCCACCCGCCGGAAGCCGACCCGGCAGGAGGTCGCCTCGGCCACCTCCAGCGCCCCGTCGGCGCCGACCCGCACCAGGCGCACGACCACGGTGTAGAGGTTGGGCGCCTCGCTGGACCAGAGGGCGGGCGCGGCCACCGGCGTCGTCACCGTCACCACGTTCAAGGGCCCGCGATAGGGATTGTGCGTCCAGGGGTCGGCCTTCACGGCCCCCGCCGCCGGCGCGGGCAGGATCGCCCGGCCCGCCGCGTCGAACAGCTGGACCTCGACGCCCCAGCCGTCTTCCGGCTGGCCCGCGAAGCCCAAGGTGGCGGTGACGCTCAGGGTTCCGTCGCGAAAATCGGCGTCGGGTTCGGCGCGCGCGAAGACGTCGGCGATGTGGACCTTGCCGGTGCAGTAGAGCCGCACGCCCCGGTGGATGCCGCCCATCCACCACTGGTCCTGGTCCTCGACGTAGCTGGCGTCCGACCATTTCACCACGGCGCAGGCCAGCAGGTTGTCCTCGCCCGGCCGCACGAAGGCGGTGACGTCGAAGTCCTGCGGCAGGCGTGAATCCTTGCCCATGCCCACCGGCCGGCCGTTCACCCAGACGTAGAGGACGCTCTCGGCGCCGCCCACCTGCAGCACGATGCGCCGCCCCGCCCAGTCGGCGGGTACCGGGAAACGCGTCCGGTAGAGCCCCGTCGGATTGCCGTCGGGAACCTCGGGCGGCGAACCGCGGAAGGGCATCTGGACGTTGGTGTAGTGCGGCCGGTCGTAGCCGTGCATCGTCCAGTTGGAGGGCACGGGCAGGTCCGCCCAGCCCGCTTCGCCGAAGGTCTCGGACATGAAGTCCGCGGGGATCGCCTCGGGCCGGTCCGCAAGGGCGAACCGCCAGTCACCGTCCAGGGACCGCTCCCAGGGCGACGGCCCGCGCCGCAGAGCCTGGTCGGCGTCGGGATAGGGCGTCAGGGTCGCCCGCGCCGGCAGCCGGCCGATCGACACCGTCTCCGGATGGACCCATGTCCGCGTCGCGCCCACATGCAGCAGGTCCATGGATCAGCCTCTCCCCGGGTTGCCCGCGACGCTATACGACACCGCCCGCGCGGGGCGAGGGCTTTGAACGCGGACACCCGTCAGAAGTCGCCTGTTCCCGCCGCCGGCTTGCCCGGCCCTTCGGCGTCGGCGGGATGCGCCGGCGCGCCGCCGGTCTTGAACACCGTCCCGCCCTTCATCACGAAGGCGACGTGTTCCAGCACGGTGATGTCCTTCAGCGGGTCGCCGTCGACGGCCACGAGGTCGGCGTAGCGGCCGGCCTGGACCGAACCGATGTCGCGGGTGTCGCCGATCAGGTCGGCGGCGTTGGCGGTGGCGGCCCAGATGGCGTCCATCGGCGTCATCCCCGCCTTGACCATCAGGGCGAACTCCCTGGCGTTGGTCCCGTGCGGGGCCAGGCTCTGGTCGGTGCCGAAGGCGATCTTGACCCCCGCGCGATAGGCGTCGCCCAGGTTCTTCTGCACCATCGGCGCGACGGCCAGGGCCTTGGCCGCGGACGACGGGTTCAGCTGCTCGGGGTGGGCCTTGGCGATGTCGTAGACGGTCTGGGCCACCAGCAGGGTCGGCACCAGATAGGTCCCGTGGGCCTTGAACAGGGCATAGCTCTCGGCGTCGGCGTAGGAGCCGTGCTCGATGGAATCGACGCCGAGCGAAATGGCGTGATTGATCGCCTCGCGGCCGTGCACGTGGGCCGCCACCTTCAGGCCCAGGGCGTGGGCCGTATCGACCACCGCCTTGATCTCGTCATCGGCCATGAGCTGCAGGCTGGGATCGTCGCCGATCGACAGCACGCCGCCGGAAGGCATGATCTTGATCAGGTCGACGCCCTGGCGGCGCAGGGTCCGCACCGCCCGGCGCGCGGCCTCGGGACTGTCCACGACGACGTCGGCCCAGCCGGGATGGCTGAGGTCCGGGTCCAGGCCATTGTGCGGGTCGCCATGGCCGCCCGTCGGTCCCAGAGGCGGCCCGGCCACGAACATCCGCGGCCCCTCGATCTCGCCCTTGGCGATGGCGTGCTTCATGGGGATCAGCACCGCGGCGTCGCCGCCCACGTCGCGGATCGTCGTGAACCCGGCCTCCAGGGTCCGCCGCGCATTGCCCACCGACAGATAGGCCGCGTCGAACGAGGTCAGGGTCACTGCCTCGGCCACCGGATTGCCGCCGTCGAAGTTGCCGGTGATGTGGTCGTGGCAGTCGATCAGCCCGGGCAGCACCGTGGCATGCGACAGGTCGATCACCTGCGCCCCGGCCGGCGTGACGAAACCCGCCTGCACCGCCGTGATGCGGTCGTCGTGGATCAGGATCGAGACATTGTCCCGCGTGGTCTTGGTCACCCCGTCGATCAGGTGGCCAGCGTGCACCACCATGTCCTTGGCGCTGGCCTGGCCGGGGCCGCCCAGCGCCGCCGCCATCGCCAGGGCCGCCATTCCGGCGCCCCACCGCCACATGTTCCTGGTCATCGCCCTCGCCTCTCTGTTGCAGGCCGCCATTTCTGCGGGATTCGAGGCTGCGCGGAAACCCAGGGCCGGACCGGCAGGATCAGGCCGCCGCCGGCGCGGGAGCGTCCGCCGCGGCGGGACGGCCATAGGGCTTGAGGGCCAGGAGCAGCGCCGCCCCGCAGACCAGGGCGGCGACCACCGCGTAGAGGGCGGCGTCGTAGCGGCCCTGGGCGTCGAACACGAGATCCATCAGCACGGGCGTCAGGCCCTGCAAGAACATCACCACGGCGTACATCACCCCGCTGATGGCGCCGTAGGCGCGCAGGCCGAAATAGCGGGCGATGAAGAATGGGAGGGCGCCGAACTCGGTGCCCAGGCCTATGCCCATGAGGGCGCCGGAGACCACCAGGCCGGGCGTGTCGTGCACGCGCAGCATCAGCGCCACGCCGGCGGCCGCCAGCAGATAGAAGGGCGCGGCGATGCGCGGCGCCTGGGTGCGGTCCAGCAGCCAGCCGACGGCGATCTGCCAGCCGGCGCAGACCAGCGCGAAGGTGGAGATCACGCCGATGATGGTCGCCTCCCCGATGCGCCGGTCGCCGAGGATCGGGGCGATGTGCGTGAAGACGGCCGTGACGCAGCCGGCGCCCAGCGCAATGGCCACGAGGGTGATCCAGAAGGTGGTGGTGCGGGCCGCCTGGGCCAGGCTCATTCCCGTCTCGGCGGCCGCGTCCCCCGCCGCCCGCTTCGGCGGATCGCGCAGGAAGGCCAGCAGCAGGGGAAAGCCGATCAGCGCCACCAGCAGGCCGATGCCCTGGTAGGCGCCGCGCCAGCCGAAGCGCGCCATGAGAAGGCCCGCGACGATGGGCATGACGGTCGAGCCCGCGCCGTTGCCCAGCCCGGCGGTGATCCCCAGCGCCCGCCCGCGGGCGGCGTCGAACCAGCCGGTGACGACCTTGGTGAACATCATGGTCGACGGGACGGCGCTGGCGACCGACATCACCGCGAACAGGGCGTAGAATTGCCACAGCCGCCCGTCGGCCAGCGACAGGGCCGCCACCGAGGCGGCGAAGGCCAGGTTGCCCGGCAGGATCAGACGTCGCGCGCCCCAGCGGTCGGCGGCTCGCCCGAGCAAGGGATAGGCCAGGGCCGTGACCACCGCCATCAGCGTCAGGACGCCGGAGACCTGCGCCCGTGGCCAGTGGAATTCGTCGGAGATCGGGACGAGGAAGATGCCGAACACGGTCTGCACCGCCGGGGTGGCGCAGACGAAATTGCCCGCCGTCGCCGCCGCCAGCACGCCCATTTGGGCGCCCGCCCGACCCGTCTCGTTCGCCATGCCCACACCTCGCCGCGCAGAGCGGTCATGGTCGATGAAATGTCAGGCGATGTCGAAGGCTTGTTGCGAAGGCCGCGGCGGCCAGGCGCCGGACTCCAAACGAGCGAAGGGGGCGATGCTCGGGATTGCGCCCGCTCACCGTCCCCTCACCCAAGCCCTTGCGGGCTTGCGTCGCTGGATCCAGTCCCCGGCTTTGATAGCGTCGGGTCGCCCCGCCGCCAAACTCCGGCTTCCTGCCTCCGGTCCCTGATCCCAGCTTGCGCCGGGAGGCTGCGGGCTTTGGAGGCTTCCGGCGTCCTGATCTCCCGGTTTCCCTGGAGGTCCGAGCCGCCGGCTCCGTTGACGAGTTCAGATTGCTACCACCCCGGGAGGCCCGCAAGCGGCCGATTCCGGCCCCCTGTGCAGCGTTCGCCGAACATCGGTGCACAACCGGTGCACAACCGGGGAAGAACGCCGACTTCGCCATGGGATTCAGGGACTTGGGTTTTCCCCAGAATCCTAGCCTCGGGCCTTTTGCAGGGCCTCGCGGCGCTCTTCCAGGGCCAGCCACTCGTCCTCGGCGGCGGCCAGGTCATCGCGGGCCTTGGCCAGGGCCGCGGACTGGCGCTCGAAGGCGGCCGGATCGCGCGCATAAAGCCCCGGGTCGGCCAGGGCGGCCTCCGCCGCGGCGATGGTCTTGGCCAGTTTCGGCATGAGGTCGTCAAGGGCTTTCAGCCGGTGCTGGTCCTTGAACGACAGCTTGGCGGGTTCGGCGGCGGGGCGGGGCGGCGGCGGCGGCCTCTTCGGCGCGGCGGCGGGCGCGGGCCCCACGGCGGCGAAGAAGCCGGGGTTCTGGGACAGGAAGTCCCCCCAGCCGCCCGGCGTCTCCACCACCCGTCCATGACCGTCCAGGGCGATGGTCGAGGTGGCCAGGCGGTCGATGAAGTCGCGGTCGTGGCTGACCAGGATCAGCGTCCCGTCATAGTCCGCCAGGATGTCTTCCAGGAGGTCCAGGGTCTCCATGTCCAGGTCGTTGGTCGGCTCGTCCAGCACCAGGACGTTGGAGGGCATGGCCAGGGCCCGGGCCAGCAGCAGGCGGTTGCGCTCGCCCCCCGACAGGGACGAGACCGGCTGGCGCATCTGGTCGTCGCGGAACAGGAACTCGCGGGCGTAGGCGGCCACGTGCTTGGGCCGGCCCTGGGCCATGATCTGGTCCCCGCCCATGGGGGCCAGCGCCTCCACCAGGGTCATGCCGGGCTTCAGGTCCGCCCGCGCCTGGTCGACATAGGCGATCTGCAGGTTGACCCCCAGCTTCACCGACCCGGCGTCGGGCGGCTCCTCGCCCAGCAGGATCTTGACCAGGGTGGTCTTGCCCGCCCCGTTCGGCCCCACCACCGCCACCCGCTCGCCGGCCATGATCCGGGTCGAGAACCCTTTCAGCAGGGTGCGCGCGCCGAAGGCCTTGAACAGGTCCTTGGCCTCGACGACGCGCCGGCCGGACGGCTCGGCGACCTTGACCGACATGGACAGCTCGCCCCGGGTCAGGCGCAGGCGCTCGGCCTTCTCCTTGCGCAGTTCCACCAGCCGCCGGCGGCGGCCCTCGTTGCGGGCGCGGCGGGCGGTCACGCCACGCAGCATCCAGTGGGTCTCGCGCTCCAGGGTCTTGTCCAGGCGGCGCGCTTCCTCGGCCTCCTGGGCGATGATCTTGGCCGACCACTCGTCGAACTGGCCGAAGCCGGCGTCCAGGCGGCGCACCTTGCGATCCTCCAGCCAGAAGCACTGGCCGGTCACCCGTTCCAGGAAGGCGCGGTCGTGGCTGACGATCAGCACCGCCGAGCGGCAGGCGGCGATCCGCGCCTCCAGCGTGGCGATGGCCAGGATGTCGAGGTGGTTGGTGGGCTCGTCCAGCAGCAGCACGTCCGGCTGCTCGGCGAAGGCGCGCGCCAGGGCCGCCCGGCGGATCTCCCCGCCCGACAGGCCCGCGGTGCTCTTGGCGGGGTCGAGGTCGAAGGCCATCAGGGCCGCGTCGGCCTCGTGCGGGGCCGCGCCGCCGGCGGCGGCGTACTCGCCCAGGGTCGCCCCCTCCACGGGGGGCTCCTGTAGCACGAAGCCCAGGCGCAGGCCGGGAGTCACGAAGCGGTCGCCGTCGTCCGGCTGGATCAGCCCGGCCAGCATGCGCAGCAGGGTCGACTTGCCCGCGCCGTTGCGCCCCACCAGCGCCGCGCGGGCGCGCGGCTCCAGCGCCAGGTCGACCCCGTCGAACATCTGCCTGGGCCCGTCGGCGAGGCGCACGCCGCGCAGGGCTAGGAGGGGAGCGGCCATGGAAAGCGGGGCGTCCGGTTGCGGTGAGCGGCGGATGTAGTCGTTTCGGGCCGCCGGGTGAAGCGCGTCGTCCGCTTCTTGCCCGGCCCCGCTATGGAAACCGGCGAAACGGGTTTAGGAGGGCGCCATGCCGGCCAAGCCCAACACCCGCCCCTTCTGGGAGGTCAAGCGCCTCGAACAGATGACGGTGCGCGAGTGGGAAAGCCTGTGCGACGGCTGCGGCCTGTGCTGCCTGGTGCGCTTCGAGGATGAAGACTCGGGCGAGGTGATCCCCACCCGCGTCGCCTGCCGGCTGTTCGACGACGGCGCCTGCCGCTGCCGCGACTACGAGAACCGCAAGCAGTACGTGCCCGACTGCATCAAGCTGACGCCGCACAACATCGAGGCGCTGGAGTGGATGCCGCTGAGCTGCGCCTACCGCCGCCTTCATGAGGGCAAGACCCTGCCCGTCTGGCATCCCCTGATCACCGGCGACCCCGAGAGCGTCCACGCCGCCGGCGTCAGCGTGCGTGGCCAGACGATCAGCGAAGACACCCTGAAGGACCCCGACGACGCCCTCGACTTCGAGGCGCCGGACCTGATGCGCGACCGCAGCGACGGCTGAACGCTGCCCCGGTCGGCTGCGGACCGGTCTCTAGGGACCAGGAAACAGCATCCGCCGCAGTTCCGGGCGCCGGGTTTTGCGAAGACCAGTCTCGGTGCGGGGAAACTCGGGCAGCACCACGACGCGCATCCGCTCCCAGATCGCCGAGCCGCCCAGGGCCTTGGCCAGGGACTGGGCCGTGTGCTCGGGCGCACGGGTCTGGACGGCGACGACGATTTCCTCGACGCCGTCCTCGGCCAAGCCGGTGAACAGGCACACCTCGTCCACCCCCAGGCTCTGCTGCAGGCTCTGCTCGATGGGCCCGACGGGCTGCTTGCGCCCCTTGATGTTGATCACGTCCACGGCGCGGCCGAGCACACGGATGCGGCCATCCTCGCGCCGGACGGCCAGGTCGCCGGTGTAGAAATAGCCATCGCGGAAGAAGCGGGCGCTGGCGTCCGGGTCGCCCAGGTAGCCGTCGTGATCCAGGGGCGTCAGGGCGGCGCGCAACTCGCCTTCCACGCCCGGCGGACAGGGATCGCCGTTCTCGTCGGCCACCTCGATCACGCGCCTGGGATCGGGAACGAGCCACACCAGATCGTCGGGCTCGCGGTAGCGGGACTCCATCAGCGCGGTGGCCAGTTCCGTGGAGGAAAAGCCGACGGTGAAGTCCGGCGACAGACGCGCCATGGCCTGCTGGGCCAGGCTGAGCGGCACGAAGCCGCCGCCGCAGCGCAGGCGAAGACCCTTGGCCGGAGGCGCGGCCGGGCCGCGGCTGTCGAGTATGGCCCGCAGGGTCTCCGGCGTAGTCTGGGCGTAGGTGACCGGATGGTCCAGGAAGTGCGCCGCCTTGTCGGGCCGCTGGTCCAGCACCACCGTTCCGCCCCTCAGCCATACCGCCGAAGGGGTCTTGAAGCCGATGCCGGTCCAAAGGCCGTATTCCAGGCCATGAAAGACGGTGTCACGGGTGATGCCGGCGTTGTCCGCGCGGGCGGCGTTGCGGCCGTCTTCCAGAGGGCCGTCGACGAACACCTTCTTGTAGACGCCCGTGGTGCCCGAGGAGAACAGGATGTGGCCGCCCAGGGGACGCCTGGGCGAATGGGCCTGCGGAACCGGCCCTTCGCGGATCGCCGCGCCGGTGTCAGGCAGGATGATCACTGGCGTTCCCGCCAGCTCGCCCTGGGGCGGCGGGGCCCGCGACGCCTCGGCCTGGGTCGTCAGGATGCAGGCCGCGGACTTCAGGCCCAGCGCCTCCGCCTCGGCCGTGGTCAGGACGCTCACGGTGTGAAGGCCCATCGCCCGCGCGGCCATCACCAGGCGCCAGGCGTCGCGCAACCCCATCGCCACCACCACCGCGATCCGGCCGGGCGCCGGATCATGCGGCTCCAGTCCGCGCCGCGTCGCCTCGATGGTGCGGGCGAAGTCCGCGTAGGTCAGAGCATCGCCGTCGTGGACCAGGGCTGTCCGGTCCGGCGTCAGGCGAGCCCACTGGTTGATGCGGTTGACGATCATGCCCTGGCTTCGTTCGTGAAGCTTGGCAGTCTGAGCCCGCCCGATCCTGCGAGCAATCGACGATGAGCGGCCGGGCCGTTCAGGCGGCCGCCGGCTCCGCCAATTGCGCGGCCGTCACCAGTTCCGTGTGGCCGAAGCCCTGGCGGTAGTCGAGGACCGAGACCACGGTCGGGACCACCTCGAACATGGCCATCTCGACGTTGGCGGCGTTCAGGTACTGGGCGATCTCGGGGGCGAACTTCTTCATGAAGGCTTCGCCGGCGCGGGCCAGGTCGGCGGGATCGGTCAGGCGGCGGGCGCGCCCGCCGATGGAAAGGCCGCGAATCTCGTTCCAGGCGCCGTAAGGCAGGTTGATGGTCAGGGAGACCCGGTCGTCGCGGCCGAGGTTCCTGGCCTTCTGGGACTGGCCATCGCAGCCGAAGAGGATCGCCATCCCGTCGCTGGCGTAGCTGACCGTGGTGGCCTGGGGCCAGCCGTCCTCGCGCAGGGTGGCGAGGGTCAGGTCGTGACCGGCGGTGATGACTTCGAGGATGTTGCGTCTGACGGCGTCGTCCATGGCCGGACCCCTTTTTCGCATGGGATCAGACTGGGCCTCGGGGGTCGGGCCGGCGTTGACCTCGATCAAGAGGCCGGGACCTATCGCGCCATCCAGGGCTTGGACTTGGCGGTGGCGCGGGCGGCCGCCGTGCGTTCCAGGCTGCGCTGGCCGCCGCCGGCGCGCGCCGGGCGGGCCTGCAAGGCGGCCTTCTTCAGGCGCAGAGCCCGCTGGATGGGAGTCTCGGGGGTGTCGTCGGGCGTGGAAGCCATGGGCGCGGTCCTTGGGGCGCAGGGGTCCGCGCGCCGCATCTCTAGCACGTCCCGGCCGCCAGCGGGGGTCGATCCGCTGGCGGGGTCGCGTCGCGGCGACCTTGCCTCACTGATGGGCGAACTCGGCGTCGATCACCAGTTGGATGGGGGTCGAGAAGATCGGGTTCAGGCCGAAGTCCTGGGGATTGATCTTGCCCACCGCCTCGACGCCCAGGCGCGGCTTGCCCATGAAGCCCTTGCCCGCGCCGATCAGCTCGACATCCAGGGGCAGGGGGCGGGTCTTGCCCATCAGGGTGAACTGGCCCTCGACCTGGCCGTGGCTGGCGTCCACCTGGCGGAAGGCCGTCGAGACGAAGGTCGCCTTGGGAAAGGCCGCCGACTTCAGATAGCCGTCGCCCGCCAGTTCGGCGGCGAAGCCCGGGACAGGCGTCGAGATCGAGGCCGTCTCCACCGAGACGTTCAGGCTCGACTTGCCCGGCGCGGCGGGATCCCAGGTCAGGGTCCCCGCCACCTTGTCGAAGCGGAAGACGCTGAGCGCGTAGCCGATGTGCGAGACCTTGGCGACGACGGCGGTATGGGCCGGGTCGACATCGTAGGCGCCGGCCGTGGCCAGCCTGTAGTCGTGCTCGCCGGCGAAGACCCCCGGCGGCAGCTGGGCCCAGGCGGGCGCCGCCGCCGACAGGATGAAGGCGAGCGCGGCGGCCGCGCCCAGGATGCGTTTCAACAAAGGGGTTACTCCAGGAAGCGGGAAAAGAGGGCGGGGGCCGGCCCCCGCCCTGATGGTCTTCAGTCCTTGGCGACGGGCGCGTTCATGGCCCAGCTGACGCCGAACGGGTCCTTGAGCGAACCCCAGCGGTCGCCCCAGAACATCACCTGCACGGGCATCTCCACCGTGCAGCCGGCGTCCACCGCCCGCTTCCACCAGGCGTCGATGTCTTCCACAACCATCTGCAGGGTCAGGCCGCCCGGGGCGGATTCCTTCCAGCCTTGTTCGGGAAAGTTGTCGGCCAGCATCAGCGTGCCGCCGTTGATCTCCAGGGCGATGTGCACGAACCGCTTGCCGTCGTCGGCGGGGATCCGGTTCGTTTCGTTGGCGCCGAAGGCCTTGACGTAGAAGTCGGCCGCCGCGCCGGCGCCCTCGACGTTGATGTAGGGGATCACGCCCCCCATCACGCGGTTGGACTGAATCTCGACACCCATGGGTTCCTCCGTGGCTGGGTCGTTGAAGCGGACCTTAGGACGCCCATCCCGCCACCGATCCGACAGCAGTTTTGCAATTAATTCGCGGCGCCAGGTCGCGCTTGACGGCGGCCGCGATGTTTTATAATGACTGACCAGTCAGTTTTATTTCGGTCGACGATGCCCAAGATTTCCGACGCCCAGCGCGAGACGCGACGCCAGCAGATCCTGGCGGCGGCGCTGCGCTGCTTCTCGCGGGACGGATTCCACAACACGACCACCGCCGACATCGTGCGCGAATCCGGGGTGAGCCAGGGCACGCTCTACCTCTACTTCACCACCAAGGAAGACATGGTCGTCGCCCTGGCCGACGACCGCCACCAGAGCGAGGCCTTCCTGAGCGCCCTGGCCCAGGGCGAGCAAGACCCCGTGCGGGGCCTTCTGACCCTGATCGAACTGCACGGCCGGGGCCTGACCGAGCCGCGCCGCCTCGACGCCCGCCGGGTCGGGGTGCAGGGCTGGGCCGAGTGCCTGCGCAGCCCCCGCATCCACGCCAGCGTGGTGGGCGGGATGACCCTGGTGCGCGAAGCCATCGGCCAGCTCATTCAGCGCGGCCAGCGTACCGGCCAGATCCGCGCCGAGGTCGATCCCGACGGCGTCGCTCGCACCCTGATCGCCACCTTCCAGGGCCTGGTCCTGCAGGTGGTCTGGGGCGAGCCCGTCGATCTCCACGCCTGCGGCCGCACCATGCGCGACATGATCGGCGCCCTTCTGACCGACGCGGGGAAAATCACCCTGGCCGCCTCCCCGGCCTTCGATCCGCCCGCCGACCCCTCTCTCGACTAGGAGTTTCCTTCCATGGCCATGACCGACACCCTGGGCGCGCCCGCCGCCGACGCCCGTCAGGCCGTGCCCGGGCGCGGGGACGTCAGGATCCAGCGTCCGCGCCGCCAGTGGGGCGTGGCCCTGCGGGCGCTTCGCCGCCTGCTGCGCGACAAGGAGGACACCGGCCAGGTGTTCGAGATCATGGGCGCGCTGAACGGCGATTCCACCATGAAGGGCTATCTGCGCCTGCTGGAGACGCCCCAGGGCGGGCGCCTGGCCTATGAGCGCGTCGAGCTGGCGCCGCGCCTGATGGACGACGCCTGGCTGGACAGCTTCGCGCCCGGCACCGTCGGCGCCGCCTACCGCCATTTCGTGCGTTCGGAGAACTTGTCGGCCGAGGGCCTGGCCGAGATCAGCCGCTCGCGCCGCGGCCCCATCGACGTCTCCCACCCCTACGCCTGGTTCGGCCGCCGCACCCGCGACGTCCACGACCTGTGGCACATCCTGTCGGGCTATCACCGCGACGGCCTGGGCGAGGCGTGCCTGGTGGCCTTCTCCTTCGCCCAGACCGGCAGCCTGGGATGGGCCCTGATCGCCCTCGGCGCGGCCCTGCGCCCCCGTCGCGGCGCCAAGCACCCGTTCCGGCGCGCCATCTGGCAGGGCTACCAGCGCGGCAAGGCCGCCAAGTGGCTGGCGGGCGAGGACTACGAGGCCCTGATGAGCGAGCCCTTGGACGCCGCCCGTCGCCGCCTGAACATCACCCCCGCCACGATCTATGACGCCATCCCGCCGGCCGAGCGCGACGGCGCCGTCGCCATGGGCTGACCCCCGAAGGGCGCCTCAGGCGGCGCCCCGCCCGTGATCCTTCTGCAGGCGGTCCAGGTGGCCCCGGATATGGGCCGCCTCGGCCGGGGTGTTGGCCAGGGCGATGGCCCGATCGAACGCCTCGCGCGCCTGGGCGGGGCGGCCGAGCTGAAGGTTCAGGGCGCCCTTCAGGCCCCAGAAATAGAAATAGCCGCCGAGCCGGTCCGCCAGCGGCTCGACCATCGACAGCGCCGCCTCAGGGCCTGACACCTTGGACACCGCCACTGCCCGGTTGAGGGTCACCACCGGCGAGGGCTGCTGGCGCTCCAGGGCGCCGTAGAGGGCGTCGATCTGGGACCAGTCGGTGTCTTGCGGCCGCGATGCGCGGGCGTGGGTGGCGGCGATGGCGGCCTGGATCTGGTAGGGGCCCGGCCGGCGATGGCGCATGGCCTTGTCCACCAGCGCCAGGCCCTCGGCGATCATGGCCCGGTTCCAAAGGGTCCGATCCTGGTCGTCCATCAGCACGATGGCCCCGTCGGCGTCGAGGCGGGCGGCGGTGCGCGCGTGCTGAAGCAGCATCAGGGCCACCAGCCCCATCACCTCCGGCTCGGTCTGGAAGAGGCGCAGCAGGAGGCGGCCCAGGCGGATCGCCTCCTCGCAGAGGGGCGTGCGCACATGGGCGTCGCCGCCGCTGGCCGAATAGCCCTCGTTGAAGATCAGGTAGACCATGGCCGCCACGGCCTCCAGCCGCTCGCCCCGCTCCACCGCCGCCGGGGCGCCGAAGGGGACGTCCGCCTTGGCGATGCGGCCCTTGGCGCGGGTGATGCGCTGTTCCATGGCCGCCTCGGAGACCAGGAAGGCCCTGGCGATCTCGCGCACGGTCAGGCCGCAGACGATGCGCAGGGCCAGCGCCACCTGCTGGCTGGGCGGCAGGTCCGGATGGCAGCAGATGAACAACAGGCGCAGCACGTCGTCGCGATAGTCCGCGCCGTCCAGGCGCTCGGCCAGGTCGCTCTCGGCGTCCTCCAGGTCGGAGATCTGGTCTTCCGGCGGCAGGGCCTGGTTGCGGCTGCGCTTGCGGGTCCCGTCGATGCCGGCGTTGCGGCCGACCAGGATCAGCCACGCCGTGGGATCGCGCGGCGGTCCCTTCACCGGCCACGACTTCAGGGCCCGCAGGCAGGCGTCCTGGAAGGCCTCCTCCGCCGTGTCGAGGTCACGGAAGTAGCGCAGCAGGGCGCCGACGGCCTGGGGTCGGGCGGCCGTGATGGCGGCGTCGATCCAGGCCATGTCGGTCATGCCAGATTGGCCTCCGCCGTTGCCGCCTTGGACATGTCGCCGCCGGGCAGGAACAGGCGGATCGGACGGATCTCATAGGCGCCGCCCGGGTTGGCCGCGCCAAGGTCGCGGGCGATCTGCAGCGCGTCGTCCAGGGACTCGCAGTCGAGGACATAGAAGCCCAGCAACTGCTCCTTGGTCTCGGCGAAGGGGCCGTCGACCACCAAGGGCGGGTCGCTCTTGCGCAGGGTGGTGGCCGAGGTGGTGGGCAGCAGGCGCAGCGACGGGCCCATCTTGCCGGCCTTGCGCAGCTTCTCGTGCACCTGGTCCAGCCGCGCCATGACGGCGTCGTCCTCGGCTTGGGTCCAGGAATAGACGACGTCCTCGGCGTTGTAGCAGAGCAGGGCATAGAGCATGTCGGGTCTCCGTCTCGGTCCAAGGACGCGAGGTTAGGCCCCGGACCGACATCGGCCAGCACAATTTTCCGCGCGCCTCCCGGCCCGGCGCGGGACGCCGTTCAGGCCGCCTGTCCCGCCGACCAGCCGCTGGCCCAGGCCCATTGGAAGTTGTAGCCGCCCAGCCAGCCGGTGACGTCCACCGCCTCGCCGACGAAGTAGAGCCCGGGGACCTGGCGCATCTCCATCGTCCGGGAGTCCAGCGCCCGGGTGTCGACGCCGCCCAGGGTCACCTCCGCCGTGCGGTAGCCCTCGGACCCCACGGGCTTCACCGTCCAGGCGTTGACCGCCCCGGCCAGGCGGCGAAGGGCGGCGTCGGGGCAGTCCGCCAGGTTCAGCGCCGCGACCCCCTCGGCCTCGGCCAGGAGCTGGGCCAGGCGCTTGGGGACGTGGGCCGACAGGGCCGTCTGCGGCGCCTGCTTCGGCTGGCCGGCCTTGGCCGCCTTGAGCGCCGCATAGATGTCGACGCCCGGAGCCATGTCGACCGTGATGGCGTCGCCCTCGCGCCAGTAGGACGAGATCTGCAGGATGGCGGGACCCGACAGGCCCCGGTGGGTGAACAGCATGGCCTCGTCGAAGCGCGCCTTGCCCACCGAAACGCGCGCCTCCACCGCGACGCCCGCCAAGGGCTTCAGACGCTCAAGCAGGCCGACCTCGAAGGTCAGGGGGACCAGGGCCGGACGGGTGGCGACCACCGGCGCGCCGAACTGGGCGGCGACGTCATAGGCGAAGCCGGTGGCGCCCATCTTCGGGATCGACTTGCCCCCGGTGGCGATGACCAGCGACGCGCAGGAAACCTCGCCTCCGGAGGTGATCGCCAGGCGAAAGCCCTCCGCGGTCCGCTGGATATCGCTGGCGGTCGTCTCCAGGCGCAGGCGCACGCCGGCGTCGTCCATCTCGGCCAGGAACAGGTCGACCACCTGGCGGGCGCTCTCGTCGCAGAACAGCTGGCCCAGGGTCTTTTCGTGCCAGGCGATCCCGTGGCGCTCGACCAGGGCGACAATGTCCCTGGGCTGGTAGCGGCTCAGCGCCGACAGGGCGAAGCGCGGGTTCTGGGACAGAAAGCCGGTCTGGGGCCGCGCCGCGTTGAGGTTGGTGAAGTTGCAGCGCCCGCCGCCCGAGATGCGGATCTTCTCGCCGGCGGCCCGGGCATGATCGAGGACCAGCACCCGGCGGCCGCGGCGGCCCGCCTCCACGGCGCACATCATGCCAGCGGCGCCGGCTCCGATGATGATGACGTCGTAGTGGTCCAAGGCGGCCTCGCGCGGGTTTCGGGCCGCTCTTACAGCGTTTGGGCGGCCGGCGGCGACCGCTTCAGGCGCCGGGGCCGGAAAGCGCCGACAGCAGGGCCGCCTCCAGGGCGCGGGGCTTGAACGGCTTGGCCAGGACGGGGACATGGCCGTAGCCGGCGTCGATCCCGGCCTTGCCGTAGCCGGTGGAGAAGACGAAGGGAACGCCGTTGGCGGCCAGTCGCTCGGCCACGGGATAGACCTTCTCGCCGGCCAGGTTCAGGTCCAGCAGGGCCCCATCCAGCGCCAGGGCCGGATCTTCGGCCAGGGCCAGAGCCTGCGCCAGGCTGGAGGCGACCTCGACCACCACGCAGCCGAGGTCGCCGAGCATGTCCTCGATCATCATGGCGACCAGCGCCTCGTCCTCGACGACGAGCAGGCGTCGCCCCGCGAGCGGTGCGGCGGAGCCCATCAGCCGATCACGCCGAGCTTGTCCGGGAGCGCAATCCGCAGACGGCGCCACAGGCTCTTCCGCAAGCCGGGCGGGGGCGCCTGCGGGCCGCCGGTCACTTGCCAGTGCAGGAACACGATTCCACCCTCCTCGCGCCAGTCGATGTCGACAGCTCGACCACGTCGACACGGCGCCGTTGTCGACCGCATCGATGGCCAATTCATGGAACGCCTTGTCGACGATGACCACCATCTGGGTGGCATGCCGCCTCGGCGGGCCCGGAAGCGGCGAAGCGGTGTGCGTCGGCGCCGTTGCTGGTCTAGAGAGGCGCCTGTTCCTCTTGTTCCCGAGACCCGCCTTGGCCTGGACCCGCACCTACGACGAAGCCGAACCGCAGCGGGTGAACCGCTGGCTGGCCCAGAGCGGCGTCTGCTCGCGCCGCGAGGCCGAGGCCCTGATCGGCCAGGGCCTAGTGTCCATCGACGGCGAGGTGGTCACCGACCTGGGCCGCAAGATCGAGCCCGGCCAGACCCTGGTCCTGCAGGACGCGGCGGGCGCCCGGCGCGACGCCGCCTTCAGCGTGATGATCCACAAGCCTGTGGGCGTGGTCTCGGCCCAGCCCGAGGGCAAGCAGGTGCCGGCCGCGCGGCTGCTGACCCGCGAGCGCCTGTGGGGACCGGCCGCGCCGATCCCCGGGGCGCACGACAGCCTGCCCCCGCTGGGACGCCTGGACATGGACTCCCGGGGCCTGCTGATCCTTTCGCAAGACGGGGTGCTGGCCAAGGCGCTGATCGGCCCGGAGTCGGCCCTGGACAAGGAATACCTGGTCACCGTCCGCGGCGAACTGAACGACCGCAAGCTGGACCTTCTGCGCCACGGCCTGGAGCTGGACGGCCGCAAGCTGAAGCCGGTCCAGGTGGACGTTGTCGGCGACCGGCGCCTGCGCATGATCCTGACCGAGGGCCGCAACCGCCAGATCCGGCGCATGTGCGAGCTCGTCGAACTCAAGGTCGTGGATCTGTTCCGCGTGCGCATCGGCAACCTGACCCTGGGTGACATGCCCGAGGGCCGCTGGCGTCCGATCACCGCCGACGAGCGCGAGACCCTGATCGGCCTCAGCGTGGCCGGCTAGCCGGCGCTCCCCGCCCCCCCGCGCCGCAACGGCGTTGACTCCGGCCTCACGCCACAATACTTAAGCGATCACTTCAGTGTTGGAGCCGACCATGTCCCTGACCCTCTACGCCCACCCCCTGTCGTCCTATTGCTGGAAGGTCCTGGCGGCGCTCTACGAGAACGACACGCCGTTCGAGATGGCGGTCCTCAGCCCCGACAATCCGGACGCCGGCGCCGAGTTCGCCAGGCTCTGGCCGATCGGCAAGTTCCCGCTGCTGAAAGACGCCGCCCGCGACCGGATCGTGCCCGAGAGCAGCATCGTCATCGACTACCTGGACCAGCACTATCCGGGCCCGGTGAAGCTGATCCCCGACGACCGCGACGCCGCCCGCCAGGTGCGCCTGGCCGATCGCTTCTACGACCTGCACGTCCACCATCACATGCAGCGGATCGTCAACGACCTGCTGCGCCCGGCCGGCGACAAGGACCCCACCGGCGTCGCCGAGGCGCGGGCCAAGCTCGACGTCGCCTACGACATGATCGAGGCCGACATGGCCTCAAGGACCTGGGCCGTCGGCGACGCCTTCAGCCTGGCCGACTGCGCGGCGGGACCGGCCCTGTTCTACGGAAACTTCCAGCATCCCATCGGCGAGGACCGGCCCAACACCCTGGCCTATCTGAAGCGCCTGACCGAACGTCCGGGCCTGGCCCGGGCGATGAAGGAGGCCCAGCCCTTCATGCACATGGTTCCCCGATGAGCCCATCGGCGCATCCCGGCGCGCCGCCCCAGCCCCTGGACCTGATGTTCCAGGCCCTGGCCGACCCGGCCCGCCGCACCATGGTCGAGCGCCTGACCCTGGGCCCGGCCTCGGTGAGCGAGCTGGCCGCGCCGCACGCGATGTCCCTGTCGGCGGTGGTGCAGCACCTGCAGGTGCTCGAGGCCAGCGGCCTGGTGACGTCGCGGAAGGTGGGCCGGGTGCGCACCTGCCAGATCGAGCCCGGCGCCCTCAGCCTGGCCGAACAATGGATCAACGACAGGCGCACCACCTGGGAGCGCCGCCTGGACCGCCTGGGCCAATACCTGGCGGATCATCCCGAAGATGAGGAAGGAGACCTCCGATGACCGACGCCCCGCAACGCAGTGCGACGCACGCCACCTTCAGCATCGACCGCGACTACCCGGTCTCGCCGGCGCGGGTGTTCAGGGCCTTCGCCGACCCCAAGGCCAAGGCGCAATGGTTCGGCGGTCCGCCGGAGTGGGACCAAGGCGAGCGCTCGATGGACTTCCGCATCGGCGGGCGCGAAGTCAACGCCGGCGGCCCGCCCGGCGGCCAAACGCACCGCTTCGAGGCGATCTACTGGGACATCGTGCCGAACGAGCGGATCATCTATTCGTACGACCTGTGCCTGGACGACCGGCGCATCTCGGTCTCGGTGACCACCATCGAGCTCAAGCCCACCGCGACGGGCACGCACCTGACCTTCACCGAACAGGGCGCCTACCTCGACGGCTGGGACCACCCCGAGATGCGCGAAACCGGCACCCGCGACCTGCTGGACAAGCTGGGGGCCGCCCTGGCGCGATCGGTCGCCGACGCCTAGCTGTCGGCTGGCCCCCTCCCCCCCAAGCGGAAGTACGGCCGACGGCCGGGATGGAGGCTCCAGCGCAGACTCTAGCCGCGCCCCAGCTCCAGCCCCGCCAGGTCGCCCTGGGCGCGCCAGTCCTCCAGGATCTTGACGAAGGCGATGGGGCCGCCGCCGTAGGAGCCGTTGCGCGCCGCCAGCGCCGAGGGCTTGCCCTCGTTGTTGTAGTAGCCCGGCGTGCATTCCTCCTGGAACCGCTGGCGCAGGATGGCCGACGACACGATCGTCTGCACCCAGGCGTCCTCGGCCGCCTGGGCCGCCTCCACGGTCCCCGCCTGGCGGGCCGTGGCCTCGGCGATGATGTAGGCGGCGTGCTTGGACTGCTCGTTGAGCATGTGCGGATAGTTGGCGGTGAAGCCCGACTGGGTGTTGCTCATGATGAAGCAGTTGGGAAAGCCGCGGCTGTGCATGCCGTGCAGGGTCGAGACCCCGTCGGCCCACTTCCGCGTCAGGGTGACCCCGCCCCGGCCGTGGACCTCGTAGCCCGCCCGGCGGGTGTAGCTGGTGCCGACCTCGAAGCCGGTGGCGTAGATCAGGCAGTCCACCTCATAGGCCTGGCCGTTGGCGACCACGGCGCTCTCGGTGATCCGCTCCACGCCGCGCCCTTGGGTGTCCACCAGGGTCACGTTCGGCCGGTTGAAGGCGTCCAGGTATTCGTCGTGGAAGCACGGCCGCTTGCAGAACTGGTTGTACCAGGGCTTCAGCGCCTCGGCGGCGCGGCGGTCCCTGACCACCTGGTCCACGCGGGCCCGGACCTGCTCCATCTTCTGGAAGTCGGCCAGCTGCATCATCTCGGCCAGTTCTTCGGGCGAGCGGCCCGCCCCCTTCTTGCGCGCCAGCAGCAGCAGGTTGCCGATGATGTCGGTCCATCCGTCATTGACCAGGTCCTCCTCGGCGAAGCCGCCCGAGACCAGGGTGTTGAAGTTGTCCATCCGCTGCTGCTGCCAGCCGGCCGGCAGGGCGCCGGCCCAGGCGGGATCGGTGGGGCGGTTGTTGCGCACGTCGATGGACGAGGGCGTGCGCTGGAAGACATAGAGCTGCTTGGCGCCGGTCCCCAGGTGCGGCACGCACTGCACCGCCGTGGCGCCGGTGCCGATGATCCCCACCACCTTGTCCTTCAGGCCGGTCAGCCCGCCGTTGGAATCGCCGCCGGTGTAGGCGTAGTCCCAGCGGCTGGTGTGGAAGGAATGGCCCTTGAACGTCTCCACCCCCGGAATGCCCGGCAGCTTGGGCCGGTGCAGGGGGCCGTTGGCCATGACCACGAAGCGCGCCTTCATGGCGTCGCCGCGGTTGGTGTGGATGATCCAGCGCGCCGCCGCCTCGTCCCACCGCATCTCGGTGACCTCGGTCTGGAAGCAGGCGTTGCGATAGAGGTCGAAGTGCTCGCCGATGGCCCGGCTGTGGGCCAGGATCTCCGGCGCGCGCGAGTACTTCTCCACCGGCATGTAGCCGATCTCTTCCAGCAGCGGCAGGTAGACGTAGCTCTCGATGTCGCAGGCCGCGCCGGGGTAGCGGTTCCAGTACCAGGTGCCGCCGAAGTCGCCGCCCTTCTCGATCAGGCGGATGTCCTGGACCCCGGCCTCGCGCAGGCGCGCCCCGGCCAGCAGGCCCCCGAAGCCGCCGCCGATCACCGCCACCTCGACCTCGTCGGTCAGGGGCGCGCGGGAAAAGCCCGGCGGCACATAGGGATCGTCGAGGTAGTGGGCGAACTCGCCGGCGATCTCCTGGTACTGCTCGTTGCCGTCGGCGCGCAGGCGCTTGTCGCGCTCGGCCTGGTAGCGGGCCCGCAGGGCGGCCGGATCGAAGCCGAGCTCGGCCGTGTCGGTGGTCTGCGTCATTCTGGTCTCCCCGCGCGCCGCGGCCTTGTCTCGGCCGTACCGGATGTTCGAACGCTAGGGGAGCCGCCGCCGCGGCGCCAGCGCAAAATCATCACGCGTTCCAATTTCGCCTAAGCGCCCAGCCTGTGGCATAAATGCAACAAGCCCTCTTGCGCCCCGCGCGATATGGCCTAACTGAGCACTTTCAGAACCGCTGCCGAAGGGGCCGATTGCTTGGCGCAGGATCCGTATGTGGAACTTGGGGTATCGCGCACCGCCAGTGCGGACGAGATCCGCAAGGCGTTCCGCAAGCTCGCCAAGGCCAATCACCCGGACACCAACCCGGACAACAAGGCCGCCGAGGAGAAGTTCAAGCGCGTGAGCGCCGCCTTCGACATCGTCGGCGACGTCGAGAAGCGCAAGAAGTTCGACGCCGGCGAGATCGACGCCGACGGCCGCGAGACCATGCGCGGCTTCCAGGGCAACCCGTTCGGCCAGGGCGGCAACCCCTTCGGCCAGGGCGGCGGCTTCCAGGGCGGCGGCTTCCGCGGCCAGCAGGGCTTCGAGAACGTCGACCTGGGCGACATCCTGGGCGAGATGTTCGGCCGCGGAGGACCGGGCCAGGGCGGGCGCGGCGGATTCCAGTCGCGCGGCCAGGACGTGAGGGCCAGGCTGGAGATCGACCTGGAGGAGGCCATCAACGGCGGCAAGAAGCGCATCGCCTTCTCCGACGGCCGCACCCTCGACGTCACCATCCCCAAGGGCGCCGCCGACGGCCAGGTGCTGCGGCTGAAGGGCCAGGGCGCGCCGGGTCGCGGCGGGGCGGGCGACGCCCTGATCGAGCTGGCGCTGAAGCCCCACCCCGTGTTCCGCCGCGAGGGCGACGCCCTGGTCATGGACCTGCCGGTCTCGGTGCCCGACGCGGTGCTGGGCGGCAAGGTCACCGCCCCCACCCCCGACGGCTCGGTGACCCTGACCGTGCCCAAGGGCGCCAACTCTGGCCAGACCCTGCGCCTCAAGGGCCGCGGCCTCGCTGACGCGCAAGGCCGGCGCGGCGACCTGCTGGCCCGCCTGGTGGTCACCCTGCCCGACGGCCCCGACGCGGCCCTGGACGCCTTCGCCGAGACCTGGCGCAAGGAACGGCCCTACACGCCCCGCCGCAAAGGGTGACGGCAGGTCTCCGCCGGGTCACGGTTTGTAACAACAGCGCAGGTGACAGGACCCCCAGCGGCCCTATGCTGCGTTCAGGCGCTATTCAGCCGCCGCTGCTTAAGACCCCGGGTATGAAGCGCTTCGTCGCAGCCATCTTCGGACTCTGCCTGGCCACGGGCGCGCTGCCGCATGCGGCGGCGGCGCAGAGCCGCGGTCCGGATTCCCTGGGCGCCGACTGGCGCGAGCAGCAGGACGAGGCGCGCGCCGGCGTGCAGCAGCGCCGCCTGGTGCCGCTGACCCAGGTCATCGAGCAGATCCGCCGCCGTCACCCCGGCCGCCCCCTGGACGCCGGCGCCGAGAGCATGGGCGACCGTCCCGTCTACCGGGTCCGCTGGATCACCACCGACGGACGACGCATCGACTTCATCATCGACGCCACCAATGGCGCGATCCTGAGCGGAGGCTAGCCGACAAGATGCGTATCCTGCTTGTCGAGGACGATCCGGACCTCACCCGCCAGCTGAAGGCCGCCCTGTCCGACGCGGACTACGCCGTCGACCATGCGCCCGACGGCGAGGAAGCCCTCTATCTGGGCGAGAACGAACCCTATGACGCGGTGATCCTGGATCTGGGCCTGCCCAAGATGGACGGCGCCACGGTGCTTGAGCGCTGGCGCCGCGCCAGCGTCACCACGCCGGTGCTGATCCTCACCGCGCGCGGGGCCTGGAGCGAAAAGGTCGCCGGCTTCGACGCCGGGGCCGACGACTACCTGACCAAGCCCTTCCACACCGAGGAACTGCTGGCCCGCCTGCGCGCCCTGCTGCGCCGCTCGGCCGGTCACGCGGCCCCCAGCCTCGCCTGCGGCGCCCTGCGCCTCGACCCGCGCGCCGCGCGCGCCTCGGTCAACGGCGAGCCCCTGCGCCTGACGTCGCTGGAGTACCGACTGCTGCACTATCTGATGATGCATCAGGGCCGGGTGATCAGCCGCACCGAGCTGGTCGAGCACCTCTACGACCAGGACTTCGACCGCGATTCCAACACCATCGAGGTGTTCGTCGGCCGCCTGCGCAAGAAGATCGGCCCCGACCGCATCGAGACGGTCCGCGGCCTCGGCTACCGCCTGATCGCCCTGGAGGGCGAGGCGACCGAAGCCTGATCCGGAGGGACGAGACCTGGCGCGGGACCGCGTGAAGAAGCCGGCGAGGCCGCGCCACCCGTCCCTGGTCCGACGCCTGGTGCTCCTGGCCTCGGTCTGGAGCCTGGCCGTGGTGATCATCACGGGCCTGGCCCTGATCACCTTCTTCGCTCGCGCCAGCACCATGCGCTTCGACGACAGCCTGTCCGAGCTGGTCGACAACCTGGTGGCCGGCACCTCCCTCGACGACGCCGGCCAGGTGGCCGCTCCGCCCCTCACCGACCAGAGGGCGCTGAGGGCCTATTCCGGCAAGTATTGGGAGATCGCCCAGGCGACCGAGATGGGCGGCTTCCGCGCCATCGTCCGGTCGCGCTCGCTGTGGGACTTCGCCCTGGCCCCGCCCAAGGAGGGCGCCGGCGCCATTTCCGCCAAGCCCGGCAAGGCGATCTTCTATGACAGCCAGGGTCCGCAGAAGGGCGAGCACGTGCGCGTGGCGGCCATGCAGGCCCTGCTGCCGGACATGAAGACCCCGCTGATCTTCATCGCCGCCGAAGACCGTTCGCCCATCGACCGCGACATCCGCAACTTCGCCGCCTCGGTGGCCGTCGCCCTGGCGTTGCTGGGCGCGGGTCTGGTCACCGCGGTGGTGATCCAGGTCCGCTTCGGCCTGCAGCCCCTGTTCGCCCTGCGGCGCGAGGTCGCGGGGGTGCGCACCGGCAAGGCCGAGCGCGTGGTCGGCGACTATCCCACCGAGCTGGAGCCCCTGGCCCACGAGCTCAACGCCCTGGTGGCCCATAACCAGGAGGTGGTGGAGCGCCAGCGCACCCACGTCGGCAACCTGGCGCATGCGCTCAAGACACCCCTCTCGGTGATGCTCGCCGAGGCGGCCGCCCAGCCCGGCGACCTGGCCGAGGTGGTCACCCGGCAGTCCGAGACCATGCGCCAGCAGGTCGACCATCATCTGCGCCGCGCCCGCGCCGCCGCCCGCTCGCAAGGTCCCGGCGAACGCACCGCCGTCGGCCCGGTCCTGGAGGAGCTGACCCTCACCCTCGACAAGGTTTTTCAAGAGGATGGCGGGGAAGTCGACTGGCTGGCGCCCGACGACCTCTACTTCCACGGCGAGCGCCAGGACCTGCTGGAGATCGCCGGCAACGTCATGGAGAACGCCTGCAAGTGGCGCACCCGGCGGGTCTGGGCGAGGGCCGAGCCGGTGTCGCCGAGCCAGTTCCGGCTCACCGTCGAGGACGACGGGCCCGGCCTGCCCGAGGACGGCAAGGACGAGGTCTTCAAGCGCGGCATGCGCCTGGACGAGACGGCGCCGGGATCAGGTCTCGGCCTCTCCATCGTCGACGAGCTGGTCAAGGCCTACGGCGGCCAGGTGACCCTGTCGCGCTCGTCCATGGGCGGGCTGAAGGTCGAGATGCTGCTGCCGCGGGCCGAGGCCTAAGGCCCCTGGATTATTCGGGTTTCGCAGATCGTTAACGGGTGTTTCAGCATGCTTGTCCTGGGGGCGCTCGGCCTCCGCGGACGCGCATGAGCCCACTTCCCGAAGCCAAGCTGAGGATCGTCAGGTCCCTGGTCGAACAGGCGCCCGACAAGGCCGTGGCGACTCTGCTGGCCGCGCTGTCGGCGGACCCCGCCCTCGACCCGGGCCTGGCGGCCGTGCGCGTGATCGTCGAGGTCGAGGCCCGCGACCGCCGCACCCGCAACTTCGTGCTCTCGCCGATCGCCCCGCTGTGCGCGCCCGGACGAACCGTCGGCGCGAGCTTTCCGCCCAAGACCCTGGCGCGCCTGTGGAAGGCGCTGAAGAACGAGTCGCCGGATCAGATCGACCTCGCCACCACCCTGATCCAGGACTGGAACAGCGAGGAGTCGCGTCCGGACCCGCTGGACGCCCTCTGCGCCCAGGCCGCCGCGGGGCTGAGAGCCGCCGAGGCGCCCGGCTATGTCCAGGCCGCCGAGGCCGCCGACGAAGGCTCCGGCGCGGAGACCCTGGCCCGCTGCCTGGACATCGCCGCCATCACCCGACGCTCGGTCGCCCGGCTGCCAGTCTGGCTGGGCCGCGTCACGGACGAGAAGGCTGCCCTGCTGCGCCTCGCGTTCAAGGATGTCAGCGCCGTCTCGCCGGACAGCGAGCCGCTGTTCTTCGAGATGCTGGCCGCCAATCTGGCCGAGCCCTGGCGCATCCTGCACATCATCGCCATGGCCATGGCCCGGCCCTCGGACACCTACCTGGCCTCGACGGAACTGGGCGTCTTCGGCGAGGCCCTTCTGGAGGATATCGACCGCCGCCTCGAGACCGTCGGCCGCTTCAACCGCGATTCCGGCGCCGCGGCCGCGCGGGCGGCCGCCGAAGCGGTCCACATCGCGGTCCTCGAGATCGTCGAGTTCGAACAGTCCCTCAACCTCTCGCCCGAGGGAATCTGGGGCCGGCGGCTGATCAAGCAGCGCCGCACCCTGGCCGCGGCCGTCGAGGCGCACCTGCGCGCGGTCGACGACGCCATGGGCCACGCCCTGCCCCTGCAGACCGTGCGGCTTGGCCCCCGCACCCTGAAGGGCATCCCGCGCCTGACCGCCGACGTCGACCCCAGGATGACCGACCGGGCGGTGTCCCTGCTGACCTTCCTGCAGGAGACCCGCAACAGCGCCGCCGCTGGCGGCTTCGCCTCGGCCCGCTCAAAGGCGGTCGAGATCGCCGAGGCGCGGATTGACGAATACGTCGACGACACCCTCCACGATCTGCGCAGCGAAGAGCCCCGCCAGCCCGAGCGGGCCCGCGCCTTCCTGGAAGTGGCCGCGCTCCTCTCCGGCGTCATCCGCGACGACAAGGCCGCCCAGCTCGTCCGCCGCCGGGCCGCGGCCGCCTAGGGTCCGGACTCATTTGGCCCAGTAGCTGATGATGGCTGCGATGAGCACGCCGGCGAGGAAGTTGTCGGCGAGCTTGTCGTAACGGGTTGCGACGCGTCGGTAGTCCTTCAGTCGCGCCCAGAGTCGCTCGACGGTGTTGCGCTGTCGATAGGCGACGGTGTCGTAAGGGATCGGCCGCTTGCGCGAGGCGGTCGTTGGGATGACGGCCTCGGCCTGGCGCGCGGCAAGGCGTTGTCTCAGATGGTCGGCGTCGTAGCCGCGGTCGGCCAGAAGACGCTGGAACGATCCGGCCGCCTCGACGAGGGCTTGGGCCATGGTGATGTCGTTGGTGTTGCCGGCGCTGAGCAACAGCACGCGAGGTCGGCCCTGATCATCCACCAGACCATGGATCTTGGTCGTCCGGCCGCCTCTTGAGCGACCTATGCTCTGGAGGAAGGCCCCCCTTTTGCGCCCGCCGCCGAGCGGTGAGCCTTGACCGAAGTGCTGTCGATGGCGGCGCTGGAGTAGATGCCGCTGTGACCGGTCAGGGCTTTGAAGATGTCGTGCCAGATGCCTTGACGGCTCCAGCGGTTGAAGCGGTTGTAGACCGTCGTGTACGGCCCGTACTCCACCGGACAGTCACGCCAGCGCGCTCCAGACTGCAGCATGTGGACGATGCCGCTGATCACTCGCCGATCATCGACACGATGCGCCCCGCGGCGACCTCGGGGCAGGTGAGGCTCGATCTTCGACCAAGCCTCGTCATCCAGCCAATAGAGCTTCCGCATTCAAGGCTCCCTTCCAGAGGCCTTGAATCAGAACCACCCAGCCCGCGCTATAGCCTTATTGAGTACGGACCCTAGGGCGCGGCGCGCCGGGCGAACTTGTAGCCTTCAGCCGCCGCGGCATCCGTGACAGTCTTCCGGGCGACGGAGGGCGCGCGATGAAATCCATGATCCTGGGAACCCTGGCCACGGCGCTGCTGGCGGGAACCGCCCTGGCGGCCGACCCGCCCATGGACCCGTCGATGGACATGGGGACCATGCCCGGCATGGGGCCGATGCGGATGGCGCCCATGCCGGCCGCCTACGCCGGCGAGGCCGACAAGCCCGGCGCGCCGGTGTTCACGGGCCTCGGCGCCCACAAGCATCCGATCTCGACGACGAATCCCGAGACCCAGAAGTTCTTCGACCAGGGCGTCAACCTGCTGTTCGGCTTCAACCACGCCGAGGCGATCCGCTCGTTCCGCGAGGCGGCCAGGCTGGATCCCGGCTGCGCCATGTGCTGGTGGGGCGTCGCCTTCGCCCTTGGGCCCAACATCAACATGCCCATGCCCGCCGACGCCGTGACGCCGGCCTGGCAGGCGCTGGGCCGGGCCGTGGCGCTGGAGCCCAAGGCCAGCCCCGTGGAGCGCGCCTGGATCGAGGCCCTGCGCGCGCGCTACGCCGAGACGCCGCCGGCCGACCGCCACGGCCTCGACGAAGCCTTCGCCGCCGCCATGGGCGCGCTCTGGAAGGCGCATCCCGAGGACCTCGACGCCGGGACCTTCTACGCCGAGGCGATGATGGACACCCAGCCCTGGGACTACTGGCAGCAGGACGGCGTCACGCCCAAGGGTCACGCCGCCGAGATCGTCTCGACCCTGGAAAACGTCATCAAGCGCGCGCCGGACCATCCCGGGGCGCTGCACCTCTACATCCACGCGGTGGAGGCCACGACCACGCCCGAGCGCGCCGAGCCGGCGGCCGACAAGCTGTTCACCCTGATGCCCGAGGCCGGCCACATCGTGCACATGCCCTCGCACATCTACTACCGGGTCGGCCGCTACGAGGACGCCGCAAAGGCCAACGAACTGGCCGCCCGCGTGGACGAGGCCTACATCGCCGCCTGCAAGGCCCAGGGCTATTATCCGGCCGGCTACTACGGCCACAACATCCACTTCCTTTGGACGTCTTCGGAGATGCAGGGCCGCTACCAGGCCGCCATCGACGCGGCCCGCCGGCTGGTGAAGGCGGTCGATTCCGTCCAGGGGCCCAGCGGCGGCTCGCCCCAGATGGAGTTCTACGGCTTCACCCCGGTGGCCACCCTGCTGCGCTTCGGCCGCTGGGACGCGCTCCTGGCCGAGCCTGCCCCGCCGCCTGAACGCAAGATCGAGACCGCCGTCTGGCTTTACGCCCGCGGCTTCGCCCATGCCAACAAGGGCGACCTGGCCGCAGCCCGCGCCGACCGCGAGACCCTGGGCGACCTGGTGACCAAGGGCGACTTCTCCGACTACGCCAAGGCCCAGATCCCCGGTCACGAGATGGCCGACATCGCCCTGGCGCTTCTGGACGGCGAGATCGCCCGCAAGGCCGGCAATCTCAACGACGCCATCGGCCGCTTCCGCCTCGCCTGGACCCTGGAGCAGAACCTTCCCTACAACGAGCCGCCCGACTGGCATCAGCCGACCAGCCACCTCCTGGGCGCGGCCCTGCTGCAGGCGAACCGGGCCGCCGAGGCCGAGACCGTCTATCGCCAGAGCCTGAAGTTCTACCGCGGCGACGGCTGGGCCCTGCACGGCCTGGCCATCGCCCTGGACGCCGAGGGCAAGACCGCCGAGGCGGCGGCGGCGCGCAAGAGCTTCACCCAGGCCTGGCGGCTGGCCGACGTGACGCCCGAGACCTCGCGATTCTGAAAGGGGCGACGATCACGGCTGGACGCGGATAAATGCCGCACATGACGTTGATAGTGATGTTCTAGACATCACTATTGGTGTGTAGTAGTCCATCCACAAAGGATGGAGGGTGCATGATCACCGCCGCACAGATGCGGGCCGCCCGGGCCCTGCTTGGCATCGACCAGCGCCAGCTGGCCGAACTGTCGGGCGTTTCCCTGCCGACGATCCAGCGCATGGAGGCCAGTGACGGCACGGTGCGCGGCGTGGTCGACACCCTGATGAAGGTCATCGAGGCCTTCGACGCCGCCGGCGTCGAGCTGATCGGCGAGAACGCGCCGAGCCAGGGCCAGGGCCGCGGCGTGCGCCTGAAGGCCCCCAAGGCGGCGGGAGGCGCGCCGACGCCATGACCGCCCGCGCCCGCGAACCCAGCCTGATCGAACTCTACACGCCCAAGCTCCTGACGGTGCTGGGCGAGCACTATGGCTTCAGCGACTTCAAGGCCGACTTCGTGGCCGGCCTGACCGTCGCCATCGTCGCCCTGCCCCTCTCCATGGCCATCGCCATCGCCTCGGGGGTGACGCCGGACCGCGGCCTCTACACCGCCATCGTCGGCGGCTTCGTGGTCTCCGCCCTGGGCGGCAGCCGGTTCCAGATCGGCGGGCCGGCCGGGGCCTTCATCGTCCTGGTCGCGGCCACAGTGGCCGAGCACGGCGTCGACGGCCTGATCCTGGCCACCATGCTCTGCGGCCTGATCCTTCTGGCGGTGGGCGCGCTGCGGCTGGGCGCCTTCATCAAGTACATCCCCTATCCCGTCACCGTGGGCTTCACCGCCGGCATCGCCGTGATCATCTTCGCCAGCCAGCTCAAGGACCTGTTGGGGCTGACCCTGGCCGGCAAGGAGCCCGGCCCCTTCCTGCCCAAGCTGCAGGCCCTGGCGCACGCCCTGCCCACCGTCAGCCCGGCCGCCGTGGGCGTCGCCGGCGGCTCGATCCTGATCATCCTGGCGGTGCGGCGCTGGCGGCCGCACTGGCCGGCGATGCTGATCGCGGTGGGACTGGCGGCCGTGGGCGCCGCGCTCCTGCACCTGCCCATCGCCACCATCGGCACCCAGTTCGGCGGCATCCCCCGGTCCCTGCCGGCCCCGCACCTGCCCGCCATCTCGATCGCCAAGATCACCGCCGTCCTGCCCGCGGCCTTTTCCTTCGCCCTGCTGGGCTCGATCGAGAGCCTGCTGTCGGCGGTGGTGGCCGACAGCATGTCGGGCCGCCGCCACCGCTCCAACGCCGAACTGGTGGCGCAAGGGGCGGCCAACATCGCCTCGGCCCTGTTCGGGGGCATCTGCGTCACCGGCACCATCGCCCGCACGGCGACCAACGTCCGCGCCGGCGCGCGCGGTCCCATCGCCGGCATGACCCACTCGGTGCTGCTGCTGGGCTTCATGCTCGTGGCCGCGCCCCTGGCCAGCTACATCCCCCTGGCCGCCCTGGCCGCGGTGCTGGCGGTGGTGGCCTGGAACATGGCCGAGAAGGACGAGTTCGCCAGCCTGATCCGCGCCTCGCGCGGCGATGCGGTGGTGCTGATCGTCACCTTCCTGCTGGTGGTGTTCCGCGACCTCACCGAAGGCATCCTGATCGGCTTCGGCCTGGGCGCCCTGCTCTTCCTGCACCGCATGGCCAGCGCCGTGGAGGTCGAACAGGCGGTTCCGATCGTCGAGCGCGACGCCGCCGACGGCTCGCGGGAAGAGCGCACCCGCTACGACGCCGCCCTGGCCACCGACAAGGACGTGATCGTCTATCGCATCAGCGGCGCCTTCTTCTTCGGCGCGGCGGCGGCGGTGGGGGCGGCCCTGGACCGCATCGGCGAGCACCCCAAGGCCTATGTCATCGACTTCTCGGCCGCGCCCCTGATCGACTCCACCGCCGCGGCGACCATCGAGGGCTTCGCGCGCAAGGCCCACCGCCACGGCGCGGCGGTCTACATCGCCGGCGCCCGGCCTTCGGTGCGTCGCACCCTGCTCACCCACGGCGTGCGCCCGCCGCATGTGCGCTTCCGCACCCAGCTTGACGACGCCGTCGCCGCGGCCCGCCGCCGCGCGTCCGGCGAGGCCGAGGCGTCGGTCGAGGCGGCCCTGCCTTGACCGATCTGCGCCGCAGGCGGCTCTGCGGCGCCGCGGCGCTCGCCACCGAGCGGGGTTTGGGCTAACAGCGCGCCATGATCACGCTCTGGATCGCCGCGGCGCTCATGGCGGCCCTTTCGGCCGGCCTGGTGATGTACCGCGCGGCGCGCGCGGCGCGGCTTGCGGGCGGCCCCGACCCGGCCATGGCGGTCTATCGCCGCCAGCTCGCCGAGATCGACGACCTGGCCGACCGCGGCCTGATGGGCGAGGACGAGCGCCGCGCCGCCCGCGCCGAGACCGGCCGCCGTCTGCTGGCCCAGGCCGACGCCGCCAGCGCCGCCGCCGGAGTCGCCGGCCGGCCGCCGCGGCCGGCGCTCATGATGCTGATCGCCGGCGTCCCGGCCCTCGCCGCGGTGGCGCTCTATTTCGCCGTCGGCCAGCCGGCCATGCCCGACCTGCCGTTCAGGGCGCGCCTCGCCCAGTGGAAGGCCCACCCCGACCAGGCGCCGCCCGAGGGCCTGGGCGCCCTCCTGAACGAGCTCGCGCGCCAGCGGCCGAACGACGCCGAACCCCTGGTCCAGTTGGCCCGCCTCGACCTGCAGCTTGGCGACAACGCCGGCGCCGCCCACGCCCTGCGCCGCGCCGCCCTGGTCGCGCCGAACCGTCCCGACGTCTGGGCCATCCTGGCCGAGGTGCAGATCCTGCAGGCCCAGGGCCAGGTGGACGCCCAGGCCGAGGCCAGCCTGCGGCGGGTCTTGGCGCTCGATCCGGCCAACGACACCGCCCGCTACTACCTGGCCCGCGCGCGGATTCTGCGGGGCGAGACGGCCCAGGGCCTGGCCGACTGGCGCGCCCTCGACGCGGCCCTGCCCGCCGGCGATCCGCGCCGCGCCACCCTGGAGGCGGACATCGCCGCCGTCGAGAAGACCGGCAAGCCCGCGCCCCCCCCGGCGCCCGCCGCCGAGGCCCAGGCCGGACAGGGCGATCCCTCCGCCATGATCCACCAGATGGTCGACGGCCTCGCCGCGCGCCTGAAGGCCAATCCCGATGACCCGGCCGGCTGGGTGCGCCTGGTGCGCGCCTACACCGTGCTCGGCGAGACCGACAAGCGCGACGCCGCCCTGGCCGAGGCCCGCCGCCGCTACGCCGGCCGTCCCGACGTGTTGAGCCAGCTCAACGCCGCCCTCACCCCGCCGAGGTAGACCGCGCCATGGCTCTTCTTCCCCGCTCCAAGACCGCCCGCCGCCGCCTGATGGTGGCCGCCGCCGTGGCGCCGGTCCTCGCCCTGGCCGTCGGCCTGACGCTCTATGGCCTGCGTGGATCGATCTCCTATTTCTACACCCCCGCCCAGGCGGCCAAGGCGCACGTGCCTTCCGGCCGCTCGATCCAGCTCGGCGGCCTGGTCGCCCCCGGCAGCGTGGTCAAGCACGGCGGCGGCGAGGTCGACTTCACCGTCGCCGACCGCACCACCGCCGCCAAGGTCGTCTATCGCGGCGATCTGCCGGACCTGTTCCGCGAGGGCCAGGGCGTGGTGGCGACCGGATCGTTCAATGACGCCGGCGTGTTCCAGGCCAAGCAGGTGCTGGCCAAGCACGACGAGAAGTACATGCCCCCCGAACTGGCCAAGGCGCTCAAGGAACAGGGCGAGTGGCGCGGCTCCGGCGCCGCGGCGCCCGCCTATGGCGCCCCGTCTGGCCCGGCGGCCGCCCCCGCGCCGGGATCGCCGACCCGATGATCGATGAACTGGGCCAGTTCGCCCTGGTTTTGGGGTTCTGCCTGTCCCTGGCCCAGGTCGCCCTGTCGTTCGCCGGCCGGGCGCGGCGCGACACCGTCCTGACCGGCGCCGGCGAGGGCGCGGCCCTCGGCGCCTTCCTGAGCCTGGCCCTGGCCTTCGCGGCCCTGATCCACGCCTTCGTGGTCTCCGACTTCTCGGTGATGAACGTGGCGGCCAATTCGCACACCGAAAAGCCGATGCTCTACAAGGTGGCCGGCGCCTGGGGCAGCCACGAGGGCTCGATCCTGCTGTGGTGCGTCGCCCTCACCGGCTATGGCGCGGCGGTGGCCCTGTCGCGCGGCCTGCCGTTCGGCCTCAAGGCCCTGACCGTCGCCGTCCAGGGCGCGCTGGGATCGCTGTTCGTCGGCTACATGCTGTTCGCCTCCAACCCCCTGGCGCGGATCGCCATTCCGCCGGTGGAGGGGCGCTCCCTCAATCCCCTGCTGCAGGACCCGGCCCTGGCCGCCCACCCGCCCTTCCTCTACGCGGGCTACGTCGGCTTCTCGGTGGTCTTCTCGCTCGCCGCCGCGGCCCTGATCGAGGGGCGCGTGGACGCCGCCTGGGCGCGCTGGGTGCGGCCCTGGGCCCTGGCCGCCTGGAGCCTGCTCACGGTCGGCATCACCCTGGGCTCGTTCTGGGCCTACTATGAGCTCGGCTGGGGCGGCTGGTGGTTCTGGGACCCGGTGGAGAACGCCAGCTTCATGCCCTGGCTGCTGGGCGCCGCGCTGCTGCATTCGGCCATCGTGACGGAGAAGCGCGGGGGCTTTGCGGCCTGGACCGCCTTCCTGGGCATGGGCTGCTTCACCCTTTCGATGCTGGGCGCCTTCCTGGTGCGCTCGGGCGTGCTGACCAGCGTCCACGCCTTCGCCGTCGATCCCAAGCGCGGCATCCTGCTGCTGGGCATCCTGGCCCTGGCGGCCGGCAGCGGCTTCGCCCTCTTCGCCTGGCGCGCGCCCAGGCTGAAGGACTCCACCACCTTCGCCCCGATCAGCCGCGAGAGCGCGCTCTTCGTGAACAACATCATCCTGTCGGCGGTGACGGTGACGGTGCTGCTCGGCACCCTCTATCCCCTGCTCAAGGAGGCGGTCACCGGCGAGGCCGTCTCGGTGGGGCCGCCGTTCTTCAACCTGACCTTCGTCCCCCTGATGGTGGCGGCCTTCATCATCCTGCCCGCTGGCCCCCTGCTGGCGTGGAAGCGCGGCGACGGCCTGGCCGCCGTCCAGCGCCTGATCCCCGCGGCGGTGATCGCCATCGCCGCCGGCGTCCTGGCCCTGGCGCTGGTCAGTCCGCGCAAGGCCGTGGCCTCCTGCGGCGTCGGCCTCGGCGCCTGGCTGATCGCCGGCGCCCTGGACGAGGTCGCCGACCGTGTCCGCCTGTTCCGTGCGCCCCTGGCCGAGGTCGGGCGGCGCCTGTCGGGCCTGCCGCGCGGCGCCTGGGGCATGAACCTGGCCCACATCGGCCTTGGCGTCTTCGTCCTGGGCGCGGCCTTCGAGACGGCGTGGAAGGTCGAAGCGGCGGAGGTGCGGCCCGTCGGCGGCGTCGTCGCCTTGGGCGACTTTCGCCTGACCCTCCAGGACGTCGGCCCGGCCCCCGGCCCCAACTATGACGCCGAGCACGCCCGCATCCGGGTGGAGGGGCCCGGCGGGCGCCTCGCCTGCCTGGCCGAGCCGGAGCGGCGCACCTATGACGCCGGCGGCCAGACCACCTCCGAAGTCGCCATCTGCGCCAAGGGCGTAGACGACATCTATGTGGTGCTGGGCGACCGCCGGGTTGGGCCGGGCGGGACGCCGCAATGGCTGATCCGCGCCTATTGGAATCCGTGGGCGCGGCTTCTTTTCCTGGGGCCGATCCTGATGGCGCTCGGCGGCGCCCTGTCGCTTTCGGACCGCCGCCTCCGGTTCGGCGTGGCGCGGCGGAAGGTCGCGGCGACGCCGGCCGGCATGGCGCCGGAGCCGGCCGAGTGAGGGCCTCGCGCATCGCCGTCCGCCTGGCCGTCGTCGCCGGCGCCCTCTTCTGCCTCGCCGCCGCGTCCGATCCGTCGGAACGGCTGGCCGACCCCGGCCAGGAGGCCCGGGCCCGCGCGATCATGCGCGACGTCCGCTGCCTGGTCTGCCAGAACGAGTCCATCGACGATTCCGAGGCCACCCTGGCCTCAGACTTGCGCAAACTGGTGCGGGAGCAGGTGGCGGCGGGCAAATCCGACGCCGAGGTCAAGGCGTACCTGAAGTCCCGCTACGGCGAGTTCGTGCTGCTCAAGCCGCCGTTCTCGTGGGGCAACGCCGCCCTCTGGGGCGCCCCCTTTCTGGTGGCGGCCGTCGGCGGCGCCCTGCTTATCTTCCGCCGGCGCTCTGGCCCGCAACTTGAAGTGCTCAGCCCTGAAGAAGAGGCAAGGATCGACAAGCTGATCCGAGATGAAACACACTGACAAGCTTGGACAAGTTCACGCCTGAAAACCGCTGCGAGAAAGCCGCCGGGATGACGGAAAGGTAACTTGAGAGGTCTCGCGCATTTTGGCATCCGAGCCTAGATTAGTGGTCGCCCGGACCCCCAGCAAAACCGGGAATGAGGAAGAGGCTTATGGCGGTTAAGAAGTACCAATTCTTTGTGGGCGCCTTGGCAGGGGTCGGCATGGCGGTTGCCGCCGCGGCCGGCGTGGGCATGCGGCTGCCCACCGCGGCGGCCGACACCCACGGCAAGCTGATGCTGGCGTCGACCTCCCCGGTGTTCGCCCCGGCGCCCGGCGCGCCGCAATCCTTCGCCGACATCTTCGAGAAGGTTTCCCCCGCCGTGGTCTCGATCAACGTGACCTCGCGCGTGCCCGTTTCCCAGCAGCCCAACATCCCCGGCCTCAAGGGCTTCCCCTTCAACATCGTGCCCCCGGGCGGCGATGACGGCGACGACAGCGACGGCGCCACCCCGGCGCCCAAGGGCCAGCGGGCCCTGTCGGCCGGCTCCGGCTTCTTCATCTCGCCCGACGGCTACATCGTCACCAACAACCACGTCGTCGAGAACGCCGAGGACATCAAGGTCGTCATGAAGGACGGCAAGGAGCTGAAAGGGACCATCGTCGGCCGCGACGAAGGCACCGACCTGGCTGTCATCAAGGTCGAAGGGCACAACTTCGCCTTCGTCGACTTCGAGAACAGCGCCCGCCCGCGCGTCGGCGACTGGGTGCTGGCGGTGGGCAACCCCTTCAGCCTGGGCTCGACCGCCACGGCCGGCATCGTCTCGGCCTACGGCCGTGACATCGGCGAGACCTTCGTCGACTACATCCAGATCGACGCCCCCATCAACCGGGGCAACTCCGGCGGCCCGACCTTCGACACCTATGGCCGCGTGATCGGCGTCAACACCGCGATCTTCTCGCCCTCGGGCGGCTCGGTGGGCATCGGCTTCGCCATCCCGGCCGACGTCGCCGACAACATCACCAAGCAGCTGATGTCGGGCGGCAAGATCACCCGCGGCTACATCGGCGCCACCATCCAGAACCTGTCGGACGAAATGGCCGACAGCTGGGGCCTGTCTGGCCGCAAGGGCGCGGTCGTGGCCGACCTGGTGCCGAACGGCCCGGCCTCCCGCGGCGGCCTGCAGCAGGGCGACGTGGTAGTGGCGGTGAACGGCCATTCCGTCTCCACCTCCTCGGAAATGACCCGCGAGGTGGCCAAGGCCCACTCCGGCGACGTCCTGCACCTGGACGTCTATCGCGACGGCAAGCAGCGCACGATCGACATCAAGTCCGGCACCCGTCCGTCCGAGGCCCAACTGGCCCAGAACGGCGGCGCGGGCGGCGCTGACGGCGACGACAGCGGCGGCGCGGCCGGCGGCGCCAAGGTCGGTCCCAAGGCCCAGGTCCTGGGCATGTCCCTGACCCCGCTCGATCCTGTCGCCCGTCGCCAGTACGGCATCGACGACGCGGTCAAGGGCGTGCTGGTGGACGGCGTCAAGGGCTCGTCCGACGCCGGCGAGAAGGGCCTGCGCCGCGGCGACGTCATCGTCCGCGCCGGCGGGCACGAGGTGGCCACCGCCGCCGACGTGGCCTCCGCCGTGGCCGAATGGCGCAAGTCCGGCCGCACCAGCATTCCGCTCGGCATCAGCCGCGGCGGCCGCACCCTGTTCCTGCCCGTCAAGATCGACGGCTAGGGCGCGGGCGGCGAAGGGGGACGCGGCATGCGGTTGTTGATCGTCGAGGACGACGTCGTGGCCGGCGAGGTGATGCTCAAGGGCCTCACCGACGCCGGGCATGAATGCATCGCGGCGCCGGACGGCCAGGCCGGCCTGCTGGCCGCCAAGGGCGCCAAGTTCGACGTCATGATCGTCGACCGGATGATGCCCCGGCTGGACGGCGTCAGCATGGTCGAGATCCTGCGCAAGGAAGGCGACCAGACGCCGGTGCTGTTCCTCTCGGCCCTGGGCGAGATCAACGACCGCGTCGCCGGGCTCAACGCCGGCGGCGACGACTACCTGGTCAAGCCCTACGCCTTCGCCGAGCTGATCGCCCGGGTCGAGGCCCTGGCCCGCCGCCGCGAGACCGGCTCGGTGCAGACCCTGCTGCGCGTCGGCGACCTGGAGATGGACCTGATCGGCCGGGAAGTCCGCCGCCAGGGCAAGGAGATCGACCTGCAGCCCCGGGAGTTCCAGCTGCTGGAATTCCTGATGCGCAACGCCGGCCAGTCGGTGACCCGCACCATGCTGCTGGAGAAGGTCTGGGAATACCATTTCGACCCCCAGACCAATGTCATCGACGTGCACATCTCCCGCCTGAGGTCCAAGATCGACAAGGGCTTCGACCGGCCGATGCTGCAGACCGTCCGGGGCGCGGGCTACCGCCTGGAAGCCTGACGGGTCTCAGCGCCCCATGCGGCTGCCGCGCCTTTTCCGCACCACCCCCTTCAGGCTCACCCTGTTGTTCCTGGTGGTGTTCGCCGCGGCCGCCAGCGCCTTCCTGGCCTACATCTACCTGGCAACAGCGGGCGAGGTGAACCGCCACGCCGACGCCGCCATCACCCGCGAGATGCAGTCTCTCGAGGCGATCTATCGCCGCGGCGGCTTCGCGGTCCTCAACCAGACCATCATCGACCGCGCCTCCAGCGACCACGGCTTCCTCTATCTGCTGATGAACAAGGACGGCCAGCCGGTCAGCGGCTCCCTGGCCGTCTCGCCGGTGGAGGGGCCCCAGACCGGCGACCGCGAGTGGGCCAGCTTCCGCCTCAACGAGACCGACCCCGACGGCTCGATGATCAAGCGCCCGGCCCGCGGCCTGCAGGAGCGCCTCGCCGGCGGCGAGCTGCTGTTCGTCGGCTCCGACGTGGGCGAGGCCGAGGGCTATGTGGTCAAGATCGCCCGCGCGCTCTGGGGAGCCGCCGCCCTGGTCATCCTGCTGGGCCTGGCCGGCGGCGTCGTGGTCAGCCGCGACGTGTCGCGCAACATAAACAGCCTCACCGGCGTCATCGGGGCGGTGCGCGGCGGCGACCTGCGCGCCCGCGCCGAGGTGCGCCACACCGGCGACGAGTACGACGAGCTGGCCTCGGGCCTGAACGACATGCTGGACCGGCTGGAGCGGTCGATCGGCGGCCTGCGCCACGCCGGCGACGCCATCGCCCACGACCTGCGCTCGCCGCTGACCCGCCTGCGCGCCCGCCTGGAGGCCGCGGCCATCCAGGCCGATAACGGCAAGGGCGACCCCGTCGGCGCCCTGCACACCGCCCTGGAGGACGCCGACAACGTCCTCAAGACCTTCAACGCCGTGCTCGCCATCGCCCGGCTGGAGGCGGCCGTCGAGCCGCCCAACCCCGTCGTCTTCGATCCCGGCGAACTGGCGGCCGGTGTGGCGGAACTCTACGAGCCGCTCTGCGAGGACAAGGGCCTGGAGTTCCGCGCCGAACTGACCCCCGCCCTGCAGCTTCGCGGCAACCGCGAGTTCATCGCCCAGGCCCTGGCCAACATCCTCGACAACGCCGTCAAATACACCCCCGAGGGCGGGGCGGTGATGCTGCGCGTGCGCCGCCGCTCCTCCGGCGATATCGAGATGAGCGTCACCGACACCGGCCCCGGCGTCCCCGAGACCGAGCGCGCCCGGGTGATCCAGCGCTTCGTGCGCCTGGAGAACAGCCGCAACGAACCCGGCGCGGGCCTGGGCCTCTCCCTGGTCGGCGCCGTCGCCCAGGCCCACAAGGGCCAGCTCGAACTCGACGAAGGCCCCGGCTCCGTCGACGGCTCCGGCCCCGGCCTGCGCGTGGCCCTGGTCCTGCCCAAGATGGGGTGAGGCTTTCACCGGCTTGACGATGGGGGAGGCTGGCGGCGACGCCCGCGTGCCGCCATGATGGCGCGGTGACCGCCCTCTTCCACGCCCTTCAGCCCTGCGGCCCCATGCTCGACCTCAAGGCGGCCGATCGCCTGCGCGGCCACCTGACCGAAGCCGCCGCCGAGGACGGATGGTCGGAGACGCTGGAAGGCGCCTGGCGGGCCCTGGCGCCTGTGTTCGGCGCGTCGCCCTATCTGGCCTCCCTCGCCCGCCGCGACCCGGCGCGCTTGCGCCGCATCCTGGAGCAGGACCCCGGCGAGCACCTGGCGCGCATCCTGGCCGCCGCCGAGCGCGCCGGCGCCGACCTGGACGCCGGCGAGGCGTCCCTGCGCGTCCTCAAGGGCGACCTGCACCTGCTCACGGCCCTGGCCGACCTGGGCGGGGTCTGGGACCTGGACGCGGTGACCGGCGCCCTCACCCGCTTCGCCGACGTCGTCACGCAGAGCGCCATCGCCCTGGCCGCCCGCGAGGCCCTGGCCGCCGGCCGGCTGACCCGCCTGGGCGACGGCGAGGAAGGCCCCCTGCCCGGATACTTCGCCATCGCCATGGGCAAGCACGGCGCCTTCGAGCTGAACTACTCCAGCGACATCGACGTCTCGATCTTCTACGCCCCCGAGGCCCTGCCCCTGGCCGAGGGCGTCGAGCCGGCGCCCTTCGTGGCCCGGATCACCGAGCGCCTCTCCAACATCCTGCAGAGCCGCACGCCGGACGGCTATGTCTTCCGCGTCGACCTGCGCCTGAGGCCCGACCCGTCGTCCACGCCCCTGGCCGTGCCGGTGGACGCCGCCTTCGAGTACTACGAGAGCGTCGGCCAGAACTGGGAGCGCGCCGCCTTCATCAAGGCCCGGGCCGTGGCCGGCGACGTCGCCCGCGGACGGGCCTTCCTGGCCGAGCTGCAGCCCTTCGTCTGGCGGCGGAACCTGGACTTCGCGGCCATCGCCGACATCCACTCCATCAAGCGCCAGATCCACGCCCACAAGGTGGACGAGCGCCTCACCGCCAAGGGCGCCGACCTGAAGCTGGGCCGCGGCGGCATCCGCGAGGTCGAGTTCTACGTCCAGACCCAGCAGCTCATCCTCGGCGGCCGCCACCCGGACCTGCGCTCCAGCCGCACCCTCGACGCCCTGGCCGCCCTGGCCGCGTCCGGCCACGTGACCGAGGCCGCCGCCGCCGACCTCACCGAAGCCTATGTCGCCCTGCGCGCCCTCGAGCACCGCGCCCAGATGGTGGCCGACGAACAGACCCACCGCCTGCCGGAGTCCGACCCCGAGCGCCGCCGCATCGCCGCCCTGGCCGGCCACTCCGACCTCAAGGGCTTCGACGCCTGGGTCGGGCGTATCCTCAAGCGCGTCAACGGCCGCTACGGCGAACTCTTCGCAGGCGAGGAGCCCCTGTCGTCGCGCTTCGGCAGCCTGATCTTCACCGGCGTCGACGACGACCCGGAGACCCTGGCCACCCTCCGCCGCATGGGCTTCACCCAGCCCGAGCAGGTGTCCCAGACCATCCGCGGCTGGCACCACGGCCATATCGCCGCCACCCGCACCGAGCGAGGCCGCGAGCTCTTCACCCGCCTGGCTCCGCGCCTGCTGGACGCGGTCAACGCCGCCGGCGCGCCCGACACCGCCTTCGTCCGCTTCTCCGACTTTTTCGCTGGCCTGTCGTCGGGGGTGCAGGTGCAGTCCCTGTTCCTCGCCCAGCCCAAGCTGCTGGAGCTGGTGGTGCGGGTGATGGCCTTCGCCCCCCAGTTCGCCCGCACCCTGGCCCGCCAGCCCGCCGCCCTGGACGCCCTTCTGGACCCCTCGTTCTTCGAGGCCATCGAGCCGCCCGGCGACCTGGCCCAGGCCCTGGCCGACGCCGACGGCTTCGAGGCCGCCATGGATCTCGCCCGCCGCCGCCACCGCGAGGCGGCGTTCCGCATCGGCGCCCAGGTCCTGGGCGGCGTGGCGACCGCCGAGGCCGCCGGCGCGGCCTTCGCCGACCTGGCCGACGCCATCATCCAGGGCCTGTCCATGGCCGCCCTGGCGGAGGTATCGCGCACCGCCGGGGGCTTCGCCGGCGAGGTCGCCGTGGTGGCGCTCGGCAAGTGCGGCTCGCGGGAGATGACCGCCGGCTCGGACCTCGACCTGATGACCCTCTATCGGCCCGCGACGCCGGACGCCGCCTCGTCGGTGAAGGGCTGGAGCGCCGAGACCTTCTATTCCCGCTTCACCCAGCGCCTGGTCGCCGCCCTGTCGGCCCCCACCGCCGAGGGCCAGCTCTACGAGGTCGACCTGCAGCTCCGGCCGTCGGGCACCCAGGGCCCCGTGGCGGTCAGCTTCAACGCCTTCACCGGCTACTACGGCGGCGAGGCCGAGACCTGGGAGTTCCTGGCCATGACCCGCGCCCGCGTGGTCTGGGCCACCTCGGACGGCTTCCGCCGCGAGGCCGAGGCGGCCATCGACCAGGCCCTGCGCCAGCCCCGCGACCTCGCCGGCCAGGCGCGGGACGTGCGCGAGATGCGCGAGCTGATGGCCCGCGAGCGCCCGCCCCACGGCTTCTGGGACCTCAAGCTCAGCGAGGGCGGCCTGGTGGACATCGAGTTCGCCGCCCAGCACCTGCAGCTCGCCGCCGCGCCCGCCGGCGGTCCCCTGCGCCAGAACACGCGCGCCGCGCTCGAAGCCCTGGGCGAGGCGGGCCTGGCCCCGCCCGAACGCCTCACCGCCCTCACCGACGCCTGGCGGCTGCAGCAGAACCTGTCCCAGCTCCTGAAGGTCGCCCTGCAGGACGGCGCCGACCCGTCGGACGAGCCGGCGGCCCTGAAGTCCCTGCTCGCCAAGGCCGGCGGCGCCCGGGATTTCAAGACCCTGCGCCGCCGAATCGAGACGGTCCGCGCCGCCGCCCACGCCGCCTTCCTGGCGACCATCGGGTCCTGATCCCGGCCTCGTCGGCTGGGCCCGGGCCGCCTGCGACAAATTCGCACTCGCAGCCGGTTTCAAGCCTCGATTCAGCATTCGCGCGACAATGGGCGGTCGGAGCCAAGACCGATGCCGATTTCAGGCGCCCTGGGCGCGCACACCACCAATGGACTCGGCGCGGAAGCGCAGACCGCGAGCTGGTTCTTCGAGAACTCGGCCGACCTCTTCGCGGTGGTCACTCCGGCCGGCCGGTTCGTGGACGTCAATCCGGCCTGGCGGGCCACCACCGGCTGGCCGCGCGAGAGCCTGATCGGCGCGCTGATCTTCGACATCATCCACCCCGACAGCCGGCCGGCCGCGGCCCAGGCCGTCCAGGACCTGCAGCGTCACGGTCACGCCAGCCTGCAGATGACGGTGGCGCACCAGGACGGCGGCTGGGTGCGGCTGAGAGGCCATGCGCGCCGCGGCCCCAACGGCGAGGTCATGGGCACGCTGCGCGACGTCACCGAGGAGTCCCGCGTCGCCGAAGCCCTGGCCGAGAGCCAGAAGGTCAGCCACTACCTTTCCCACGCCGCCGGCGTCGGTCAGTGGTGGTTCGATCCCAGGACCCAGACCATCACCTGGTCCGAGGAATGGCGGACCATGCTGGCAGAGGCCGGCGTCAGCATGCAGAACGAGGCCGAGTTCGCCCGCTACTGCCACCCGGAGGACCTGCCGGCGGTGCTCGACATCCTGGACTGCGCCATCGAACGGGGCGAGCCCGCCGCCTTCGAACATCGCCTGCGCACCGAGGCCGGCGGCTGGATGCACGTCCGCGCCCACCTGTGGGCCGAGCCTCTGCAAGACGGTCGCCACCTGGTCCACGGCATTTCGCAGGATGTCACGGCCCTGGCCCAGGCCCGGGACGCCGCCGTCGGCAACGACGAGCGCAGCCGCCGCCTCATCGCCGAGGCGCCCTACGCCCTGGCCGTCTTCGACCAGGACCTGCGCTACCAGATGGCCAGCCCGCGCTGGGTCAGGCTGTTCCACCTCGAGGACCGCCCCTTCATCGGCTACAGCCTGGCCGGCCTCGGCCACGTCCCCTACGCCGGGATCATCGCGGCCCAGCAACGCGCCCTCGCCGGCGAAACCATCCGGGTCGCCGAAGACACCGTCGTCGACACCCTGGGTCACAGCTACGCCCTGCGCTGGGAGATGCACCCCTGGCGCAACGGCTCGGACCGCATCGAGGGCGTGGTGATGTACGTCGACGACATCTCCGCCATCGTCGAGGCGCGCCGGGCGGCCGAGGCGCACGCCCGCGCCCTGGGCCGGGCCCTCGAGGAGGTGCAGGCCGCCACCGAGGCCAAGTCGCGCTTCCTGGCCAACATCAGCCACGAGATCCGCACCCCCATGAACGGGGTGCTGGGCGTCCTCCACCTGCTGAAGTCCCAGGGCCTGTGCAGCGGCGGCGTCGCCCTGATCGACGAGGCCCTGGCCTGCGGCGGCATGCTCCAGGCCCTGCTCGACGACGTGGTCGACTTCTCCAAGATCGAGGCCGGGCGGCTGGAGCTCAACCCGGAGACCCTCGATCCCGCCGAGGTCGTCCGCGGCGTGGTCAATCTGTTGACCCCTCAGGCGGCGGCCAAGGGCCTGGCGATGACCGTCGACGCCCCCGGCGCCCTCGGCCTGGCGCGGGCGGATCCGGCCCGGCTGCGCCAGTGCCTGTTCAACCTGGTCGGCAATGCGGTGAAGTTCACGCAGCGAGGCTCCGTCACCGTGCGCGCGGCCTGGCGCGGCGAAGGCGGCGCGCGGCGCCTGCGCTTCGAGGTCCAGGACACCGGCATCGGCATCCCCGAGGACGCCCAGGGCCGCCTCTTCGAACGGTTCCAGCAGGCCGATTCCTCCACTACCCGCCGCTTCGGCGGATCGGGCCTGGGCCTGGCCATCACCCGCAAGCTGGCCCAGATGATGGGCGGCGACGTGGGGCTGTCCTCCGTCGAAGGCGTCGGTTCGACCTTCTGGCTGGAGATCGCCGCCCAAGCGGCCGAGGCCGAACAGCCGAACGCCGCCGCCGAACCCGCCTCGCTGGATGACGTCAGCATCCTGCTGGTCGAGGACAACGCCACCAACCGCATGATCGCCAGCCGCATCCTGGAAGGGCTGGGCGCCACCGTGCGCAGCGCCGAGGACGGCGAACGCGGCGTCGAGGCGGCGCGCGGCGAACGCTTCGACCTGATCCTGATGGACATCCAGATGCCGGGCATCGACGGCCTGGAGGCGACCCGCCAGATCCGCGCCCTGCCCGGCGACAGCGCCCGCACCCCGATCATCGCCCTGACCGCCAACGTCATGAGCCACCAGCGCGAGAGCTATCGGGCCGCCGGCGTCGATGGCGTGGTCGGAAAGCCGATCTCCCCCGCGGCCCTGGTCGCCGAGATCGCCCGGGTGGCCGGGGCGGCCGCGGCGCCCTGACGCAGCCCCGATGGCGGCGCCGGCGACGGAAGCGGGCGGCGGGCGCGTACCAAGCGCAAGGGACGGCGTCGACGGGGGACGCCATTGGAGTTCTCGTCGTATGGGATTCTGATGGCGCCGTCGCGCCGCGCCCCGGCGTGGGCTCTCGCCCACGGGATCGCCGGCATGGAGCGCGGGACGTGGATGAGGTGAGGTTTGAGGACGGGGGTCGCGGACACGGACGACGAACTGGTCGCGCGCGCGGGTCGCGGCGATCCGGCGGCCGTGCGCGCCCTGGTCGCCCGCAAGCTGCCCCGCATCCTGGCCCTGGCCCAGCGCATGCTGTTCGACGCCGCCGAGGCCGAGGATGTGGCCCAGGAAGCCTTCGTGCGCATCTGGAAGCACGCGCCCAACTGGCGGCCGGGGGAGGCCAAGTTCGACACCTGGCTGCACCGGGTGACGCTCAATCTCTGCTACGACCGGCTGCGGCGCCGCCGCGAGCGGCCCACGGCCGAGACGCCGGAGCAGGAAGACACCGGCCCGGCGCCGGACCGCAACCTGCACGCCCTGGACGTCGGCAAGCGGGTCAACGCCTCGCTGCAGGCCCTGCCGCCCCGCCAGCGCGAGGCGATCGTGCTCTGCCACTACCAGGAACTGGGGAACATCGAGGCCGCGGCCCTGATGGAGGTCAGCGTCGAGGCCCTGGAGAGCCTGTTGTCGCGCGGGCGGCGCGCCTTGCGCGCGGCCCTGGCCGATCTGGCGGACGGAGGCTGACGGCGTCATGGTGACTGAAGGGCCCGATCAAGGGATGGGGGGCATGACCGAGGAACGCTTCGCGGCGCTGGCCGCCGCCTATGGCGCCGACATCGGCCGCTGGCCGGAAGGCGAGCGCGAGGCCGCCCGCCGGCTGGCGGGGGATGACCGCGCCATGGCCGCCCTCGATGCGGAGGCGGCGCTGGACCACCTGATGTGGCAGGCGTCGACGCCGGCGCCCAGCCTGACCCTCACCGACGCCGTGGTCGCCCTGGCGCCCCGCCCGCGCCCGGCCCGCGGACCCCTGGCGCGCTGGCTGACCGGCGTCGGCGTCACCGCCGCCCTGGCCGCCGCCGGCGCGGCCGGCGTGGCGATCGGGGCGGTCCTGACCCCGCACGCCCTGATCAACGCCGTCCTGCCCGCCCACGCCACGCCGAACGGCGAAGAGGCCATCGCACTGGACGCCGGCTGGTCCGGGGACATCGGATGAGCCGCCGCGGACTGATCATCGGCCTGCTGATCTCGCTGGCCCTCAACTTCTTCCTGCTGGGCGCCGGCGCGACGGTGCTGGTCATCGGCGCGCGCCTCGCCAAGCTCAGGGCCGTGGCCGCGGCCGGCCAGGGGCCGCTGGCGCCCATCCGCCGCGCCGCCCTGGCCCTGCCGCCGGGTCCCCGCGGCGACTTCGCCCAGGCCATCAAGTCGGTGAACACCGCCGAGCGCCAGAACACCCTGACGGCCCGCCAGCTTCGCCAGGAAGCCTGGACGGCGCTGGGCGCCGACAAGGTCGACGCCCCCGCCATCAAGGCCAAGCTCGACCAGGCCCGCCTCATGGAAAGCGGCGTGCGCGGCAAGGTCGAGGGGGCCGTGGTCGATTTCGCCGCCACCCTGCCCCAGAACCAGCGCGCCCTGGTCGGCCAGGAGATGCGCCCGCAGGCGCCGTTGCAGCCTCAGGCGCCCGCCGCCTCCGCCGCCCCAAATCCGTGACGAACGCGACAGCGCCGACCAACCCCTGAAACATTACTGATCCTTAGCTTGACGCGGGGGCGCGCGGCCGCACGGTGCGCCCTGCGTGCGGCGGCAAGGCCGAGGAGAACAGAATGACGTCGATGGATCGCCGGGTGTTCCTGGCTTCGGCGAGCGCCGCGGGATTGGCCGCCGCCGCCGCGCCCGCCAGGGCCGCCCTGCCCCTGGGCCCGCCCGTGGCCGGCGTCCGTCCGGTGACCGAGACCCTGTTCGGCGTCACCCTGACCGACCGCTACCGCTGGATGGAGACGCCCGCCGATCCCGAATGGCAGCCCTGGCTGCTCGGCCAGAACGCCTATGCCCGCCAGGTCCTCGCCCAGATCCCCGGCCGCGAGGCCCTGGCCGACCGGATCAGCACCGTCACCGGCGCGCTCACCGCCGTCTCCGGCGTTCAGGCCGCCGGGCCCTACATCTTCGTCGAGGTCCGCCCGGCCGGCGGCAACACCTTCAAGCTCTACGTCCGCGAACCCGGCGTCCCCGAGCCGCGCCTGCTGCTCGACCCCGACAGCATGGCCGCCGCCGGTTCGCACATGTCCCTGGACTACTGGCTGGCCTCGCCCGACGGCGCCCACGTGATCGTCGGCACGTCCCCGGCCGGGTCCGAGGACTCGACCCTGCGGATTGTCGACACCGCCACCGGCGCCCTGCTGCCCGAAGCCATCGACCGCGCCCAGTTCGGCAGCCCCTGCTGGCTGCCCGACGGCGCCGGCTTCTTCTTCGTGCGCCTGAAGGCCGGCACGAAGCACGGCGACCCCGACCACTACGCCGACAGCGTCAACTGGCTGCACCGCCTGGGGACCGACCCCGCCACCGACGTCAAGGTGCTGACCCGCGGCCTCGATCCCGCCGTGGCCATGCGGGACATCGACGTGCCGATCGTCCTCGCCCAGTCCGGCTCCCCGATCGCCCTGGGCCTGATCGCGCGCGGCGTGCTCAACGAGATCGAGGTCTACGCGGCGCCTCTCGACGGCGTGCAGATCGGCAAGGGCCCCTGGCGGCCGGTCTGCCGCTTCGCCGACGACGTCACCGGCGTCGCCGTGCACGGCGATGACCTCTACGTGCTGACCCACAAGGACGCGCCGCGCTTCCGCCTCCTCAAGACCAGCGCCGCCAACCCGGACCTGGCGACGGCCAGGGAGGTGATCGCCCAGGGGGACGCCGTCCTCAAGGGCATCTCAGCCGCCCGCGACGGCGTCTATGTCCAGTCCCTGGCGGCGGGTCTCGGGCGCCTGTCGCGGCTGGCGCCCGACGGGTCCCTGACCCCGGTCAAGCTGCCCTTCGACGGCTCCATCGGCCAGCTCAACACCGATCCTCTGAGCGACGGGTGCTGGTTCTCGCTGGAAAGCTGGGTGCGCCCGCCAGTGATCTGTCACGCCGCTCCCGACGGGACGGTCACGGTCACCGACCTGGCCCCGCCGCCGCCCTTCGACACCTCGGCCTACGAGAGCGCCGAGGTCATGGTCACCGCCCGTGACGGGACCAAGGTCCCGCTCTCCATCGTCTACGCCAAGAGCGTCAAGCGCGACGGCTCGGCGCCGCTCTATCTCGAGGCCTACGGCGCCTACGCCATCGACATCGATCCCGGCTTCTCGCCGCGCTTCCTGCCCTGGCTGGACCTTGGCGGGGTCTGGGCGGTGGCCCATGTGCGCGGCGGCGGCGAGCTGGGCGAGGGCTGGCACAAGGCCGGCCAGAAGCTCACCAAGCCCAACACCTGGCGCGACGCCATCGACTGCGCCCGCTGGCTGATCGCCGAGAAGTGGACCTCGTCCGCCAGGCTGGCGGTGGAGGGAACCTCGGCCGGCGGCATCATGATCGGCCGCTTCCTGACCGAAGCGCCGGACCTGCTGGCCGTGGCCGTGGTCCGGGTCGGCGATTCCAACGCCACCCGCTTCGAGTTCATGGAGGCCGGCCCCGCCAACGTTCCCGAGTTCGGGACCATCAAGGACCCCGACGGCTTCAAGGGCCTCCTGGAAATGGACGCCTACCAGCACGTCAGGGACGGGGCGGCCTATCCCGCCGTCCTCCTGACCACCGGCCTGACCGATCCCCGCGTCGCCCCCTGGGAAGCCGGCAAGTTCACCGCCCGCCTGCAGGCCGCCACGGCCTCGAAGAAGCCGGTGATCCTGCGCGTGGAGACCGACGCCGGCCACGGCCTGGGCTCGACCCGCAAGCAGCGCGACGTCGAGAGCGCCGACACCTACGCCTTCATCCTCTGGCAGACCGGCGATCCACGCTTCGCCGTGAAGTGATCCTCCTCCTCCCATGCGAGGCCGAAGGCCGAAGCGGGGGAGATGGCGCGGCTCGCGCAGCGAGACGTGACGGAGGGGGCGCAAGGCCGGGAGCGCCCATTTCGGGAAGACCCGATCTTACGCCACCGCCTGGTCCTCGGCGTCCATCATGCCCGGCTGGCGGATGGGGATGACGAAGCTGGCGGTGGTGCCCTGGCCGGGCTGGCTCTCCAGCTCCAGGACCCCGCCGTGCATCTCCACCAGGGACTTCGACAGGGCCAGGCCCAGGCCCGTGCCCTGCTGGGTCTTGGCGTGCTGACTCTCGACCTGCTCGAAGGGCCGGGCCAGGCGCTCCAGGTCGTCCTTGGCGATGCCGATGCCGGTGTCGCGCACGCTGACGCGCACCCGCTGGCCATAGCTGTCGATCCGGGTCTCGGCCCGCACGGTGATCTTGCCGCCCTTGGGGGTGAACTTCACCGCGTTGGACAGCAGGTTCAGCAGCACCTGCTTGATGGCCCGGTAGTCGGCGTCGATTTCCGGCAGGGGCGGCAGCGCCACCTCGATGTAGAGCCCGGCGTTCTCCGCGCGGTTCTTCACCAGCCGCACCGAGTCCTCGACCAGGCTGTCGATGGACACCGGCTCGAAGCGCAGGTTCATCTTGCCGGCCTCGATCTTCGACATGTCCAGGATGTCGTTGATAAGCGCCAGCAGGTGCTCGCCGGACTTGTGGATGTCGGCGACGTATTCCTTGTAGCGGCGGTCGCCCAGCGGGCCGAACATCTCGCCGACCATGATCTCGGAGAAGCCGTTGATGGCGTTCAGCGGCGTGCGCAGCTCGTGGCTCATGTTGGCCAGGAACTCGCTCTTGGCCTTGTTGGCGCCCTCGGCGCGGACCTTCTCGGCGGCGTACTTGTGGGCCAGTTCGGCGGTCTGTTCCTGGGCGCGCTCCAGGTTGACCACCATGAGCTGAAGCTGCTCCTCGTTGCGCCGGCGCGCCTCGTCCTGGGTCTTGATGGCGGTGATGTCGGCGGCGGTGACCACCAGGCCGCCGTCGAAGGTCCGCCGCTCGGCGATCTGGATCCAGCGCCCGTCGTTGAGCTCTGCCTCGCGCACGCCCTCGGCCTCGGTGCCGTGCTCGCGCTTGATGGCCAGGCGCACGAAGCGCAGCACATGATCGCGCTGGGCCCCGGGCTTGAGCACCTTCGGCTCGATGCCGAAGAAGTCGCGGTAGTTCGAATTGCACATCAGCAGCCGGCCGGCCCGGTCCCACAGGACGAAGGCCGACGGCACGCTCTCGATGGCGTCGCGCAGGCGGTTCTCGGCGGCCTGGGCGCGGATCTGGGCCAGCCGTTCCTCGGTGACGTCCAGGGCCACGCCGATGATGCGCGGGAATCCCTCCGCCACCGCGTCGCCGAATCCCTGGCCGCGGGCGTCGATCCAGGTCGGGGCGCCGCCGGCCGGATTGGGCACGCGGAACGAGACGTCGAAGGCGCTCGACGCGCGGGCCGTGGACAGCGCCTGGCGCACCCGCTCGCGATGGTCCGGCGAGATGCGCTCCAGCACCTGCTCGGTGGTGGCCACGCCGCCGCCGCCCCAGCCCATCATCGCGCCCATGACGTCGGACATGTAGAGCTCGCCGGACACCAGGTCCCATTCCCAGATGCCGCAACGCGCGGCCTCCACGGCCAGGCGGAAGCGCTGCTGGCTCTCGGCGAAGGCCGCCTGGGCCGCTTCGGCCTTGCGGCTCTGGAACACCAGCAGCAGCGACAGGGCGCAGGCGATGGTCAGGGGCGCCAGCAGGGACACCAGGTTGTCGCGCAGATCGTCGGACAGGACGCTCGTGGCCGGTTCGGCGCTGATCGCCAGCAGGGCCCCGCCGGCGGCGGGCCGCACCGCCAGGTCCACCTCCCGCCCGTCGGGGCGATGACCGTGGGCCAGGGCGCCCGGCTTGACGTCGCCGGGCTGGATGCCGAAGGCCTCGGTCACGGTGCTGGCCGCCTCGACGCCTCCGGCGCCGGCCGCGGCGACCAGGCGCCCGTCCGGCAGGGCCGCCGCCGCGCTGGCCTTGCCGCCCGTCGACGTCGCAAGGGCCGTGCGGCTGACCTTGAGGACGACGACCCGCTTGGCCTTGCCGATGTCCGATATCCAGGCCGCATACAGCGACGCGCCCTCGCCCTGCGCCGACCGGCCGGCGGGAGATCCCAGCCAGAAGGTGTCGCCGCCGCCGAGAGCGGCCTTGGCGGCGCCTTTCCAGTCGGCGTCCTTGGCGTCGCCAGCCTGGGCCACCACCTCGCCGGCCAGGACGATCGCCGAGCCCTCGGCCTTGTCGCCGGCGGAACCGACGGCCATCTCGGCCGCCTCGATGGGGGTGTCGGGAAACCGCTGCTGGATGCCGTCCGCGGCGATCAGGGCCGAGCGCAGCACCGCCGCCGCGCCGTCCAGGCGCTCGCCCAGGCCGCCGGCCTGCGCCGCCAGGGTCGGACCACCCAGGGTGGAGGATTCAGAATGCCGCAGCCGCGTGGCCGCGAAGGCCGTGTAGATGGCGGCGCCCAGCAGGACGACCAGGATGGAGATCCGCACCAGGGTGGGCTGATCGCGCGGCGGCGCGCCGGTCCGCGCCGGGCGCACGCCCGCCCTGGGCCCCACGCGCGCGGCCTGCCGGTCCCGTTGACCGCCCCTGGCGCCTTTCGCCAAAACCCCGCCGCTCCTCGAACGCCTCGAACACTGTCACCCGTGATTCGATTCTTACGCGTCGTCAGCGATTCCGTCACGGCCGCGGCAATCTGTCCGTTGTTCAAGCGCGCACTTTGTCGCGCCAGGGCCACAACTTGGCGTCGCGGCCCCGGCGTTAGGACCTGGGCAACGGAATCGGCGTGCGACGCACCGCGCCGCCTCCGCCTCAGGCCAGGGCCTTGCTGGCCAGCTCGTAGACGTTCTTGGACAGGTTCGGCGCCTGGGTGATGCGCTCCAGTTCGGCCCGCATCAACGCCCCCAGCTCCGGCGTATAGCGCGCCCAGGCGCCCAGGGGCTCCACCAGCCGGGCCGCCACGTTCGGGTTGAACGCGTCGACGATCAGGATCTGGTCGGCCAGGAAGCGATAGCCCGCCCCGCTGGGATCATGGAACCGCACGGGATTGAAGGCGGCGAACACCTGCACAAGGGCCCGCAGGCGATTGGGCGTGCGCGCGTCGAAGGCGGGGTGCGCGGTCAGGGCCATCACCCGGCCGAGGGCGCCCTCGGACGGGTCGCGCGCCTGCACCTGGAACCACTTGTCCACCACCAGCGGCTCGTCCTTCCAGCGCTCGAAGAACTGCGCCAGGGCCTCGTCGATGTCGTCGCCGCCCATGAGCATCAGGGCGGTCAGGCCGCCCATGGCGTCGGTCATGTTGTTGGCGGCCTGGAAGTGCCCGCGCGCCCGGTCGCGGTTGTCCTGGTGCGGATCGGCGGCCAGCAGCTCCAGCGCGGCGTTGCGCAGGGCCCGGCGCCCGGCGGCCTCGGCCGAGGGCGAGAACTCGCCGGCGTCCTGCAGCCCGCCGTGCAGCCGGCGAAGGCCGTCGCCCAGGTGCACCGCCATGCGCCCGCGCAGGGCCTCGCGCGCTTCGTGGATGGCGGCGGGGTCGGCCGGCGGCGCCATCACCGCCAGGTCCGGCTCGGACGGCAGGGCCAGCAGCAGGGCCTTGAAGGCCGGCTCGGCGGACTGGTCGTCCAGGGCCCGGCCCATGGCCTCGGCGTAGCGTTCCTCGCCCACCTCGTCGGGCTGGCCGGCGGCGCGCGCCAGGATCAGGTTGCGGGCCAGGGTCTGGCCGGCCTCCCAGCGGTTGAACAGGTCGGGATCGGACGACAGCAGCACATAGCCGTCCTTGGCCGGCGCATCGGTGGTCAGGTTCACCGGCGCCGAGAAGCCGCGCAGGCCCGACAGCACCGGCGCCCGCTCGACCCCCTCGATGCGGACGCTCTTCTTCGCCTCGTCCAGCACCAGCACCTCGGTGTCCTTCAGCACCCGCCCGTCCTCGTCGATCAGGCCATAGGCGAACGGGATCGGCAGGGCCTTCTTGTCCGGCTGGCCGGGGGTGGGCGCCGTGGACTGGGTCAGGGTCAGGTCCAGGGCCCTGGCCGCCTCGTCGTAGGCCGCCTCGACCTCCACCTTCGGCGTCCCCGCCTGTTCGTACCAGGCGAAGAACGGCTCCAGGTCGCGGCCGGTGACATCGACGAAGCACTGGATGAAGGCCTCCATGGTGGTGGCCTGGCCGTCCCAGCGCTCGAAATAGAGATCCATGCCCTTCCTGAAGTCGGCGTCGCCGATCAGGAGCTTGAGCATTCGGATCACCTCCGCGCCCTTCTCGTAGATGGTCGCGGTGTAGAAGTTGTCGATCTTCACATAGCTCGACGGCCGCACCGGGTGCGACAGCGGCCCGGCGTCCTCGGCGAACTGCCGCGCGCGCAGCGCCTTGACGTCCTTGATCCGCTGCACGGCGTGGCCGCGCATGTCGCCCGAGAAGCTCTGGTCGCGGAAGACCGTCAGGCCTTCCTTCAGGCACAGCTGGAACCAGTCGCGGCAGGTGATCCGGTCGCCTGTCCAGTTGTGGAAGTACTCGTGCGCCACCACGCCTTCGATGCGTTCGTAGTCGAGGTCGGTGGCCGTGGCCGGGTCGGCCAGAAGCAGCGAGGAGTTGAAGATGTTCAGCCCCTTGTTCTCCATGGCCCCGAAGTTGAAGTCGCGCACGGCGACGATCATGAACAGGTCCAGGTCGTACTCGCGGCCGAAGGTGTCCTCGTCCCACTTCATCGAGCGCTTGAGGCTGTCCATGGCGTATTCGGCCCGCGGGGCCATGCCCGGGTCGACATAGATGCGCAGCTCGACCTTGCGCCCGCTCATGGTGACGAAGCTGTCCTCCAGCACGTCCAGCTCGCCGGCCACCAGGGCGAACAGGTAGCAGGGCTTGGGGAACGGATCGTTCCACACCGCGTAGTGGCGGCCGTTCGGCAATTCGCCGGCCTCGATCAGGTTGCCGTTCGACAACAGGTGCTGGAACGCCTTGTCGCCCTCCACCCGCACGGTGAAGCGCGACAGCACGTCGGGCCGGTCGGCGAACCAGGTGATCTTGCGAAAGCCCTCGGCCTCGCACTGGGTGCAGAAGCGGCCGGCGGACATGTAGAGGCCCTCCAGGGCCTTGTTGCCGTCCGGATCGATCTCGACCTCGGTCTCCAGCGAGAACGCCGCCGGCACGCCCGGCACGGTCAGCCACTCGGCGTCGATCTCGCGTTCGCCCTCGGCCAACGGGCGGCCGTCCAGGGCCACCGACACCGGCGTCAGCCGCTCGCCGTTCAGCCTCAGCGGCCGGTCATGGTCGCCGTTTCGGCGGATGGAGAGCCTGGCCTTCACCCGCGTCGCCTTGGGCTGCAGGTCGAAGTCCAGATGGACCTCGTCGATCAGGAAATCGGGCGGCGTATAGTCGGCCAGGCGGATCGGCTGGGGGGTGTCGGTGCGCATCCCAGGGATTTAGCCTCAGGCGGCGTCGGGCGCCACCGGGGGCCGCGCAAAAGAGAGGCTCCCCTACTCCGCCGCCTGGCTGGCCTGGGCGGCGCGGCCGGTGGCGGTCTCGACCCCCGGGATCTCCTGCAGATAGCGCTCCACCGCGATGGCCCGCCGCGCCAGGTCCTGCACCGCCGGCGGCGCGTCCTCGGGGCTTTCGGCCACCATGGCCAGCAGGTCGCGGGCGAGGTTGCGCAGGGTCGGCGCCGAGGCGATCAGCCGGGCCTGGAATTCGATCAGCCTGGGGTCGCGGTCGTATTCCGCCCCCGGCACGCGCCAGCCGCCCCAGTCGCCCAGGTCGGTAACCACCACCGGGAAGGTGCCGGGATAGGGATGATGGGCGCAGTCGTCCGCCGACTGCCACTTGTTGCGGGCCCGCAGCAGCCGCCACGATCCGCCCTCGCCGCCGGCCTCGGCGTCGCGCTCCTCGGGCTTCAGCTCATGGGCCAGGAACGGACGCCCCAGGCCCACCTCGTAGGTGACCCGGACCGGCTCGTCGAAGCCCTTGGCCCAGATGGGCACGATCTTCTCCACCGTCGCCCAGGCGCCGACGCTCTCCACCCAGACCTTCTGATTGCGCTGGAATACTGCCTTGGCCATGACCGTCGCCCAAAATTACCGGTTCTCTTCAGCCCCCCATGAAAACCGTAAATCATTGACGCGCGGTCAATCTTTCCCTCCCGCGAAAGGGGGCTATCCTGGTTTCAGACAAGAAACGGGGACCTTCCCGGTCCCGTCGGGCGGAGACGGATTGGACCTGCGAACATGAATTTCGACTTTTCCGACGACCAGAAGTTCCTCAAGAGCGAGGCGCGCAAGTTCCTGGACGCCCATTGCTCCATGGCCACCGTGCGCGGCGTGCTCGACAACGCGGACCGCTCCTATGACGAGGCCCTGTGGAAGGCGGTGGCCGCCCAGGGCTGGATGGGAACCGCCATCCCCGAGGAGCACGGCGGCCTGGGCCTTGGCCGCATGGAGCTGTGCGTGATCGCCGAGGAGCTGGGCCGCGCCCTGGCCCCGATCCCCTTCGCCTCCACGGTCTATTGCCTGGCCGAGGCCCTCCTGATCGCCGGCAGCCCCGCCCAGAAGGCGGCCCTGCTGCCCAGGATCGCGGCCGGCGAGCTGATCGGCGCGGTCGCCGCCAGCGAGGGGCCGGGCGTGGTCAGCGCCGCCTCCGTCAAGGCCAGCGTGTCCGACGGCAAGCTGACCGGCGAAAAGCTGCCGGTCACCGACGGCGACGTCGCCGGCGTGGCGGTGGTCCTGGCCAAGGAAGCCGGCCAGCTCAACGCCTATCTGGTCGACCTCACCGGCGCCGGCGTCACCCGCGAGACCCTCCAGACCCTCGACCCCAGCCGGGGCGCCGCCAAGCTCACCTTCAAGGGCGCGGCGGCCGAGCGCCTGGGCGGCGCCGGCGAGGGCCTGGACATCCTCGAGCAGGTGATGAACCGCGCCGCGGTGCTGCTGGCCTTCGAGCAGGTGGGCGGCGCCGACCGGGCGCTGGAGATGGCCAAGGACTACGCCCTCAATCGCTACGCCTTCGGCCGCCCGATCGGCAGCTACCAGGCGATCAAGCACAAGCTGGCCGACATGTACGTCAAGAACGAGCTGGCCCGCTCCAACGCCTACTACGGCGCCTGGGCCCTCGACACCGACGCGCCGGAGCTGCCCCTGGCGGCGGCCTCGGCCCGGGTCAGCGCCTGCGAAGCCTCCTGGTACGCCGCCAAGGAGAACCTTCAGACCCACGGCGGCATCGGTTTCACCTGGGAGATGGACTGCCACCTCTTCTATCGCCGCGCGCAGCAGCTTGGCCTCGTGGCCGGCGGCGCTAAGCAGTGGAAGGAACGCCTGGTGACCCAGCTCGAGCGGAGGAACGCGGCCTAAGCCCCGCGGACAGCGATCATGGATTTCAACGACACCCCCGAAGAAGCCGAATACCGCGCCAAGGCCCGCGCCTGGCTGGAAGCCAACGCCCCCAAGCGCGAGGACCATGTGCGCGGCGAAGAGCCGACCATGGCCGAATCCAAGGCCTGGCAGGCCAGGAAGGCCGCCGCCGGCTATTCCTGCATCACCTGGCCCAAGGAATGGGGCGGCCCCGGCGGAACCTCCTGGCAGTCGCAGATCTTCGCCCAGGAAGAAGCCAAGTACCCGGTGCCGGGCAACCCCTTCACCATCGGCCTGGGCATGTGCGTGCCGACGATCATGACCGCCGGCAACGAGGCCGACAAAGTCCGCTTCGTCGGCCCCGCCCTGCGCGGCGAGGAGATCTGGTGCCAGCTCTTCTCCGAACCCAGCGGCGGCTCCGACGCCGCGGCGGCGCGCACCCGCGCGGTCAGGGCTCCGGACGGCTCTGGCGACTGGATCATCAACGGCCAGAAGGTGTGGACCTCGGGCGCCCAGTATTCCGACTTCGGGATCCTCCTGCTGCGCACCGACCCCGACGTGCCCAAGCACAAGGGCCTGACCATGTTCTGGGTGGACATGAAGGACCCCGCCATCGAGGTGCGGCCGATCCACCAGATGTCCGGCGGCTCGGGCTTCAACGAGGTCTATTTCACCGACCTTCGGGTCAAGGACAGCCAGCGCATCGGCCCGGTGGGCGACGGCTGGCGGGTCTCCATCGTCACCCTGATGAACGAGCGCAACGCCATCGGCGGCGGCTCCAGCTACCACCGCCAGGTCATGCAGCTCGCCGACGGCATCTCCACCCTGGCCGGCTCCGGCATCAAGGACGCCGCCCTGCGCGAGAAGATCGCCGACTGGTACGTCCAGGCCGAGGGACTCAAGTACACGCGCCTGCGCACCCAGACCGCCCTGTCGCGCGGCCAGACGCCGGGGCCCGAGGCCTCCATCGGCAAGGTGGTCACCGCGCCCCTGATGCAGGACGTGGCCAACACGGCCCTGGAGCTCGAGGACCAGTTCGGGATCATCTCCGATCCGAAGTACGCCCCGCTGCAGGCCATGTTCCAGGCCACCCTGATGAGCGCGCCCGGCATGCGAATCGCGGGGGGTACGGACGAAATCCTGCGCAACATCATCGCCGAGCGCGTGCTGGGGCTGCCGCAGGACGTCCGGCTGGACAAGGATGTCGCCTTCAAGGACATCCCCACCGGACGATGAGGGCCGGCGGCGGGACGATCGCCCTTGCGGCGAAGGTCCCGCCGCCGCTCCATCGCGGCGAGAATCGAGCCTCGCCACAGTTGGGCGCCACTGTACAAAAGCCGCCTCTATTTCAAGATCGACATTATTTGAAACATACGCCGAGCGCCGTTATTTTGACGGGACCGCTCGAAAACCGTGCATTTCTTGGGGTTCCGGCGACCGCCGTGTTTCAAAAAGTGCGGCGCCACCGCTACAGATTTCACGGAAGCGTCAGTGAACGCTGATAAGTTACAGCCCTTGAGTTGACATTTTTCCCCCTGCCGTCGGAAGACCGTTCCCTGGCTTGCCGCGTGGCGCGTGCGGCAAGTGGAACTGGCGCGCATAACGCGACGGACTGCTCATAAAAGAGGCAGGCCGTCATGGGAGGGAAATCTGGATGACTAACAACCCGAGTCTGCGGCGATGGCTGGTGCTGGGCGCTTCGGCGATGGCCTTTGGCGCGATGGCCGCGCCGGCTATGGCGGCCGAAGCCCAGGCGGGCGCTGCGGCCCAGGACCAGGCCACGACGATCGACACCCTGGTGGTGACCGCTGAAAAGCGCGAGCAGAGCCTGCAGGACGTGCCGATCGCGATCTCGGCCTTTGGCGCCAAGCAACGCGACCTGAAGGGCATCAACACCGTTCAGGACATGACCAACTTCACCCCGGGTCTGGTCTACTCCAGCTCCAACGACCGCGCCTCGGTGCGCGGCGTGGGTCGTCTGACCAACGTGCACGCGGTCGACGCGGCCGTCGCCATCTACATCGACGGCGTCTACACCACCTCCACCGTGCTGGCCGGCGGCCCGCCCCTGATGGTGGACCGGGTGGAAGTGCTGCGGGGCCCGCAAGGCACCCTCTACGGCCGTAACTCCATCGGCGGCACCATCAACATCCTGTCGCCGCACCCGACCAACCACTGGTACGGCGAAGTCCGCGCCATCGGCGAGAACTACGGCTACTCGGACTTCCAGGGCGTCATCTCCGGCCCGATCACCGACAACCTCAAGTTCCGCCTGTCCGGCTACAAGAAGGACCAGCGCGACGGCTACTTCCACAACGTCGTGCCGAACATGCCCACGGAAGGCGCCAAGCGTAACGAATACGCCGTGGAACTGCAGGCCGAAGCCAACCTCGGCGACAAGCTGACCGTCTGGGGCAAGATCGGCACCCTGCACTGGGACAACCGCGGCGGCCCCGGCGCCCGCGCCGGTATCGGCCCGGTCGGCGGCCCTCCCTATGAAGAGGCCCTGAGCGACCCGAACTTCTCGGTCATCTACAACCCGGCCTTCGGCTACTCCAGCGGCATTGTTCCCGGCAGCCTCGTCAACCTCGGCAACACCACGGTGAACCCGGCGGCAACTGACCCGCGCGCCTTCAACACCAACACCCCGCTCAGCGTGAAGCTGACCAACGTGTTCCTGTCGTCGTGGAACGTGAAGTACTCCTTCCCGACCTTCGACCTGAAGTACATCGGCGGCTGGCAGAAGTACCACTACTCGCTGCATGGCGACCTGGACGGCACCGCAGTGCAGTCCTACCAGACGCCGCTGGCGACCGGCTCTATCTGCGGCCAGATTCACGCGGCATTCGCGACGGCTGGTTCCGGGGTGACCACGGATTGCTCGCCGCTGACCGTGACCGGCACGACCACCTACGACTATCAGGAACTGCCGACCTGGTGGAGCCACGAGATCAACCTGACCTCGACCACCGATGGTCCTCTGCAGTGGATCCTGGGGGCTTACTACTACCACGAGTCGTATTCCAATCCGTACAACTTCTACCAACCGAACCAGACGCAGCTCTACACGCCGCAGTTGGCGACGTTGACTGGCCTGCCGACCAACGCGCCGGGCGGCTACAGCTTCTCGGCGGCGGCGCCCAACCCCGACGGTGGCTTCGCCTACTCCAACTACAACATGGTCACCAAGAGCACTGCGGTGTTTGGCCAGGTCGACTACAAAGTGACAGACACTTTGAAGTTCACGGTGGGGCTGCGCTATACGCGTGACACGAAGTACGGCACAGAAACCAAGCGCGTCATTTCGTTCACGGACGGCGTCGAGCCGCTGCTCTACCTCAACAACGTCGCCAGTGGCATTCCGCTGATCGGCATTGGTCCGTTCAGCGGCGCGGCCATCGGCGCCAATGGCACCTCGGCCAACTGGGGCAGCCTCTACGGCAACATCAACGCCGCAGCCTCCGTCCTGCCGCAGCTGGGCGCCTACTACGCCTCGCTCGGCATTGCGACGCCCTATGCGGCTTTCGCGGCCCTCGCCGGCAAAGGCAACGGCGGCATCGACCTCACGAAGATTCTGGCCCCAACGACGACTGCGGCGGGCGCCAAGGGCGTCTGTACGCCGGTGACGGCCACGCCCAACGGCTCGGGCGGCTTCACCTATACCCAGTACACGATTGACCCGACCACGGGCATGTTCACCCGGGCGCTTTGCGACTCGTCCAGCGCCACCACTGGCACGGCCGGTGTGGAATGGTCTCCGTCGAGCGACCTGATGGTCTATGGTCGCTACAGCCGCGGCTACAAGGCTTTCGGTTTGTCGGCCGGTGGCGGTCTCGCGGCTCCGGAAGCCGCTCCCGAGCACGTCGACTCGTTCGAAGTCGGCTTCAAGAAGGACTTCGGCCATACGCTGCAGTTCGACTTGGCGGCCTTCTACTACAACTACACCGACCTGCAGGCCCCGGTGAGCGTGCGAGTGGGCTCCACGAACGTCACTCAGTTCGTGAACATTGCGCAGTCGCGGTCCATGGGTGTCGAAATCGACGCCATCTGGCAGCCGGTCGATCACCTGCAACTGTCGATGGACTACTCCTACAACCCGACCAAGATCCTCAAGTCGGACAACTTCGTCGACCTCAACGACAACGTGAACACCGGCGCCAAGAGCATCGTCGGCAACAAGCTGCCGCAGGCGCCGGTCAACAAGATCGCCATCAACGGCAACTACACGTTCGTGCTCAACAGCGGGAAGCTGAACGTCGGCGCCAACTTCATCTGGCGCGACAAGGCCTATTCCAACATCTTCACCGAGCGTTGGAACATGGCCCCGTCCTGGAGCCAGGTCGACCTGCGCGGGTCCTGGACCCCGAACGATGGCCGCTACCAGGTCATCGTCTACGTGAAGAACGTCGGCAACACCCTCGGTTACGACTCGGCGGTCACGGCCTCCAACCGCGACGCGACGAACTTCCCGATCAACACCGGCTACAACACCTCCTTCACCCCGCCCCGGACCTACGGGATCGAGGTGCACTACAAGTTCTTCTAGGCCCAGGCCTCAGAAGCGACCTCTTCAAGGGGGCGCGCCGGTTTCGACCGGCGCGCCCTTTTTCTTTGCCCAGAGCGCGGCCAGGCGAACCGAACCGCCATGCGCGCGGCGGCTGTGTGTTGAATTGCACGCAACACGGTCCCGCTTAACGTCTTCGCAAGCGCCTTCCTCCATGGTGATCACCCAATTAGGTATCTCCGGCGCCCCATGGACACGCTCGCCCATCTGATCGATCGCCGCGACCCGGTCGCCGCCGATTGCGCCTGCGAGACGGTGCTCGAGCGGTTCATCCGCGAGCCCTCGGTGCTGGCCATGGCCGTGGTCGACCACGGCATGCCCGTCGGCGTCATCTCCCGGGAGACCTTCCTGGCGCGGATGGAGGTGCCCGGCGCCGGAGACCTGACCGCCCGCGCCGTCATGTCCGCCCCGCCCACCGTGGTCCCCGAGACCGCCATCGCCGCCGAGGTCGCCGCGGATCTCGCCCGCACCGCGCCCGAGACCCTGTTGGGCGGCTTCGTGGCCGTCGACGAGGCCGGCGCCTACGCCGGCGTCTGCACGGCCGTGTCCCTGCTCGGCGCCCTCCGCCCCCAGGCCCAGCCCGCGGCGTCGGCCGGCGGCGGCCTGATCGAGCGCATCACCGCCGAGACCCGCGAGCCGGTGCTCAACACCCTGGCGGCCATCGAGCGCATGCGCCGCTTCCGCCTGCCCGACGACGCCGCCGCCTGCCTGGAGACGATCTCGGAGTCCAGCCACGGCGTGCTCGACCTGCTGGAGACCGCCGCCGAGCTGCACCGCGCCCAGGCGTCGGATCTCAAGATCGAGGCCGAGCCCCGTCGGCTGCAGGATCTCATGGACGAGGTCGAGGCCCGCTGGCGCCAGCGCGCCGAGGTCGCCGGCCTCACCCTGCTCGTCTCCTATGACGGCGATCCGGACTGCGCCGCCCTGGCCGACAGCCCGCGCCTGATCCAGGTCTTCGACGCCCTGATCGGCCACGCCCTGGCCAACGCCCGCACCGGCGTGGTCGAGGCCAGCCTGAGGACCCAGCCGGCCGGCGGCCGCATCGCCGTCCACGGCCGTGTGCGCGACAACGGCGCCCTCTACGAGCCCGGCTACCTGGCCCGCCTGTTCGACGACACCGCCCTGCCCGCGCCGCGCGCGGCCCTGGGCGTGGCGCTGGGCCTGGCCCTGGCCGGCCACTCCATCGGCGCCATGGGCGGACGCATGTCGGCCGAGCCCAACACCGGCGCCGGCGCCACCATCGCCTTCGACATCGACCTGGGCGCCGCCGAGGCGATCACCGAGGACGCCGTCCACGCCGAGACCCAGTCCGGCCGCTCGGCCCACGTCCTGGTGGTCGACGACAACGCCACCAACCGCATGGTGGTCGAGGCCCTGTGCGAGATGTTCGACTGCTCGACGGAGTCGGTCGCCGACGGGGTCGAGGCCGTGGAGGCCGCCCGCGCCGGCCGCTTCGACGTGATCCTGATGGACATCAAGATGCCGCGCATGGATGGCGTCGCCGCCACCCGCGAGATCCGCAAGCTCAAGGGCCCCGCCGGCCGCGCGCCGATCGTCGCCCTGACCGCCAACGCCGACCCCGACGAGGCCCACGAATACATGGCCGCCGGCATGCTCTGCGTGGTGGAAAAGCCCATCAAGCCCGAGCGCCTTCTGGAGGCCCTCGACATGGCCCTGGCCGCCAAGGCCGAGAGCGACAAGGCCGAGGCCGGACGCGCCGCCGCCTAGCGGCGCGCGCCCTGAATTCGTCGAGGGTGAGTACGCCCTTCCTTCTCCCCTTGCGACCTCGCCCGGACAGGCTTCCCCCGCCACATCCTTCCAGTTGCGCAAGGCGCGAATCCGCCCTTCCCTGAGGCCGACACCCCAGGAAGCCGCCGCCATGACCGACGCCGCCCCGACCAGGCATCCTTTCCCGCCCGAACCCCGGCCGACGCGATCCCCCACCGTATCAACGGTGATTTACGGGGATTTTGACCTCCGAATCCGGCGATTCGCGCCAAAACCCACGGCTTCGTGAAGGCCGCCGGTCCCCCGCCGCGATAGTCTGGCCCCATGACATCACCGACTCAGCCCGGCCCCCCGCGCGCCGTCGGCTCGGCCCTGGACCTGATCGGGCGCACGCCGATGCTCGAGCTGACGCGCCTGGACACGGGCCCGTGCCGGCTCTTCCTCAAGCTCGAGAACCAGAACCCGGGCGGCTCCATCAAGGACCGCGTGGCCCTGTCCATGATCGAGGCCGCCGAGCGTGACGGACGCCTGAAGCCCGGCGGGACCATCGTCGAGGCCACCGCCGGCAACACCGGCCTCGGCCTCGCCCAGGTGGCCGCCCTCAAGGGCTACGGCCTGACCCTCATCGTCCCCGACAAGATGGCGCGGGAAAAGATCCTGCATCTGCGGGCCATGGGCGTCGACGTGCGCCTGACCCGCTCCGACGTCGGCAAGGGCCACCCGGAATACTACCAGGACATGGCTCAGGCCCTGGCCGACGAGACCGGCGCCTTCTACGCCAACCAGTTCGAGAACCCCGCCAATCCCCTGGCCCACGAGCGCACCACCGGCCCCGAGATCCTGCAGCAGATGGACGGCGACGTGGACGCGGTGGTGGTGGGCGTCGGCTCGGGCGGCACCCTGACCGGCATCGGCCGCTTCATGCGGGCCCACTCGCCCAAGACCCGCATGATCCTGGCCGACCCGGTTGGCTCGATCCTCTGCCGCTATGTCGAGACCGGCGAGATCGGCGAGGCCGGATCGTGGGTGGTGGAGGGCATCGGCGAGGACTTCATCCCCGACAACGCCCAGATGGACCTGGTGGCCAGGGCCTATTCCATCCCCGACCGCGAGAGCGTCGAGACCGCCCGGGCCCTGCTCAAGGCCGAGGGGGTGCTGGCCGGCTCGTCCACCGGCACCCTGCTGGCCGCCGCCCTGCGCTACTGCCGCGAACAGACCAGGTCCCAGCGGGTGGTGACCCTGGCCTGCGACACCGGCGCCAAGTACCTGACCAAGGCCTTCAACGACTTCTGGGTGGCCGCCCAGGGTTTCACCGACCGCCAGATGCACGGCGACCTGCGCGACCTGATCGCCAAGCGCTGGTCCGAGGGCGGGGTGGTGACCATCGGCCCGGACGACACCCTGCTGACCGCCTACAACCGCATGCGCTCCTCCGACATCAGCCAGCTTCCGGTGGTCGAGAAGGGGCGCCTGGTCGGCCTGCTGGACGAGAGCGACCTGCTGGCCGCCGTCGAGGGCGCCGACGCCCACCGAGACCAGGCCTTCAAGTCGCCCGTCGGCAAGGCCATGACCACCCGGGTGAAGACCCTGCAGGCCGGGCAGCCCATCCACAGCCTGCTGCGCGTCTTTGACCGCGACGAGGTGGCCGTGGTGCTGGACGGCGAGGAATTCGTCGGCCTGATCACCCGGGTCGACCTGATCAACCACCTGCGGCTGCACGCCCAGAACGAGGCCCCCATGGACGAGATGACCACCGTATGACCGGCGCCCCCCGCGGCCCTTCCAACCGCCTCGCCTTCTCCACGCGGACGGTGCACGCCGGCCAGGAGCACGACCCCACCACCGGGGCGGTGATGACCCCGATCTACGCCACCTCCACCTACGCCCAGACCAGTCCCGGCGTGCACAAGGGCTATGAGTACGCCCGCAGCCAGAACCCGACCCGCTTCGCCTTCGAGCGCTGCATCGCCGATCTGGAGAGCGGCGCGGCCGGCTTCGCCTTCGCCTCGGGCCTGGCCGCCTCGGCGACGGTGCTCGACCTGCTCGACACCGGCGACCACGTGATCGCCAGCGACGACCTCTATGGCGGCACCTATCGCCTGTTCGAACGGGTGCGCCGCCGCTCCGCCGGCCTCGACTTCAGCTTCGTCGACCTGGCCGACCTGGCGGCGCTCGAGGCGGCCATCACACCCAGGACCCGGATGATCTGGGTCGAGACCCCCACCAACCCGACGCTGAAACTGGTCGACCTGGCCGCCGTGGCCGCCCTCGCCCGCCGCCGCGGCCTTCTCTGCGTCGCCGACAACACCTTCGCCACGCCCTACGTCCAGCGGCCGCTGGAGCTGGGCGTCCACATCGTCGTCCACTCCACCACCAAGTACCTCAACGGCCACTCCGACATGGTCGGCGGCGTCGCCATCGTCGGCGAGGACGAGGATCTGGCGACCCGCCTGAAGTTCCTCCAGAACGCAGTCGGGGCCGTGTCCGGCCCCTTCGACAGCTTCCTGGCCCTGCGGGGCCTCAAGACCCTGGCGCTTCGCATGGAGCGCCACTGCGCCAGCGCCGCCCGGATCGCCGCCTGGCTGGAGGCGCAGCCGGACGTCGCCCAGGTCTACTACCCGGGCCTCGCCAGCCACCCCCAGCATGAGCTCGCCAGGCGGCAGATGCTCGGCGGCTTCGGCGGCATGGTCTCGGCCACCCTGAACCGGGACCTGGACGGGACCCGGCGCATGCTGGAACGCACCCGCCTGTTCACCCTGGCCGAAAGCCTGGGCGGGGTGGAGAGCCTGATCGAGCACCCGGCGATCATGACCCACGCCTCGATCCCGCCGGAGCAGCGGGCGGCCATGGGCATCGCCGACGGCTTCATCCGTCTCTCCGTGGGCATCGAGGACGCAGAAGATCTGATCGCCGACCTGGAGCAGGCCTTCGCCGCTTGATCGTCCTATCGAATTGACCGCAAAGCTGGGCTAGGGACCAGGGCGGAGCCCCGTCCCGCCAGGAGTGATCGAGCATGAACGAGTTCCCCGACGACATCTTCACCGAGCCGGAAGACGTCGATCCCGACACCCTGGCCAACCTCGGCCCGCTGCGCCGTCTGGCCGGGATCTGGGAAGGCCAGCGTGGCGTCGACGTGAACCCCAAGGCCGACGGTCCCGAGCGCCGCCAGTTCCTGGAACGCATCGAGCTGCAGCCGATCGACCCCCAGGCCAACGGGCCGCAACTGTTCTACGGCCTGCGCTACCACATCCACATCAACACCCGCGAGGAAGCCATCACGTTCCACGACCAGGTCGGCTACTGGCTGTGGGAGAAGGAGACGGGCCTCGTCCTGCAGACGGTGGCCATTCCGCGCGGCCAGGTGGCCATCGCCTCCGGCCACGCCCAGCCGGACGCCGACAGGCTGCTGGTCCGCGCCGTCCGCGGCGAGACCGAGTACGGCATCTGCTCGACCAGCTTCCTGGAATACGCCTTCCGCACCGACGCCTATCAGCTCGAGGTGACCTTCAACGCCGACGGGACCTGGAGCTACGTCTCCGACACCACCCTGGTGGTGCGCGGCCAGGACCTGCCCTTCCGGCACCGGGACGTGAACACCCTGACCAAGGTCGCCGAGCCGACCCCGAACCCGCTGTTCCTGGCGACGAAGGGAGACTGAAGGGGAAGTGGTAGCTGGGGGCGGGATCGAACCGCCGACCTGTGGGTTATGAATCCACCGCTCTAACCATCTGAGCTACCCAGCCATGGGTCCCGCGGGACGGGCCGCGTCGGGAGCGCCGGGTTATAGGGGCGAAGGCTTTCGGCTTCAAGACGCTAGAAACGGGTCCGGACGGTCAGTCGCAGAGCATCCCCGCCACCGCCTCGCCGATGGCCAGGGACGACGTCAGGCCCGGGCTCTCGATCCCGAACAGCGCCACCAGCCCGGCCAGGCCGTGCGCCGCCTCGCCGTCCAGGCGGAAGTCCGGCTGCGGCTCGTCCGGCCCGTGGATCTTGGGGCGGATGCCGGCGTAGTCGGGCGTCAGGGCGCCGTCCGGCAGGCCCGGCCAGAAGCGGCGGATGTAGCTGTAGAAGGCGTCGGCCCGGGCCGGGTCGACCGTGTAGTCCTCGCTCTCCACATAGGCCAGGTCCGGCCCGAACACCGCCTGGCCGCCGAGGTCCTTGCGATAGTGCGTGCCCAGCGCCCCGTGGATCGGCGGCGGATAGATCAGATGGTCGAAGGGCGCCTTGCCCGCCAGCCGGAAATAGACCCCCTTGCCCAGGTGGCGCGCCGGGATCAGCGCCTTGGGAAAGCCCTCGATCTCGGCCGCCACGGCCTGGGCCGAAAGGCCCGGCGCGGTGACCAGCAGCCGCACGCTCAACTCGGCCGGCGCCTCGCCGCCGGCGCGGACGCGAAAGCCGCCGCCGGCCAGGGGTTCGGCGCCCAGGAACGGCGTCGCCTCCACGACCGCCCCGCCGCGGCCCTCGATCTCGCCGCGCAGGGCGTGCATGTAGCCGTGGCTGTCGATGACCCCGCTCTGGGGCGACAGCAGCGCCTCCACGACCTTCAGGCCGGGCTCCAGGGCCATGGCCTGGGCCCCGGTCAGCACCTGCATGCCCTCGACGCCGTTGGCCTCGGCCTGCCGCCCGATGGCCTCCAGCCGCTCGACCTCGTCCGCCGCCGTGGCCACGACGATCTTGCCGCAGCGGCGGTAGGCGACGTTGTGGGCGTCCAGGAAGGCGTAGAGGGCGCGCCGGCCCTCGACGCAGAACCGCGCCTTCAGCGAGCCGGTGGGATAGTAGAGGCCGCCGTGCGCCACCTCCGAATTGCGCGAGGAGACGCCCTGGCCGATGGCCGCCTCCTTCTCCAGCACCACCACCGAAAGGCCACGCCGGGCCAGGGCGTAGCCGCAGGCCAGGCCCACGGCGCCCGCCCCGACCACGCAGGCGTCGAAATCGAACTCGCTCATGGGCTGTCCCTAGCGAATGCGGCGGACGATGCAAACCGCCCTCGCCGCTGCTAAGCCTGCATCGAAGCCGCCCCGAGCGCGGCGAGGAGGGATGCGATGAGACTTCTGGCGACGGCCGTCCTGGCCCTGACGATGATGGCGACGGCGGCGGCGACCCGCGCCGAGGACGCCCCGGTGGCCTTCGGCGGCGGCGGGGCGGCGATCCTCAAGTGGACGCCCGAGCAGCAGGCCTGGGGCTATCGCAACATGGACAAGGTCGGCCCCACCCGCGTGGTCAAGCGCGGCGACCACGTCTTCCCGTTGCCCGTGACCGAGCATCCGATCGACCTGGCGGTCGCCTACAAGGGCAAGGCCTACACCGCCGAGAGCTACATGGCCGCCTGGCGGGTCTCGGGCCTGCTGGTGATCAAGGACGGCAAGATCGTGCTGGAGCGCTATGGCCTCGGCCGCAGGCCGGACGAGCGCTGGACGTCGTTCTCGGTGGCCAAGTCGGTGACCTCGACCCTGATCGGCGCCGCCGTCCGCGACGGCTACATCAAGAGCCTGGACGACCCGGTGACCCTCTACATCCCCGAGCTCAAGGGCAGCGCCTACGAGGGCGTCACCGTGCGCCAGCTGATCACCATGACCTCGGGCGTGAAGTGGAACGAGGACTACACGGACCTCAACTCCGACGTCGCCAAGGTCGGGCTGTCGATCCTCGAGCCGGGCGTGAATCCGGTGGTCAGCTACATGCGCAAGCTGCCGCGCGAGGCCGCGCCCGGGACCAAGTTCGTCTACAAGACCGGCGAGACGGACCTCGCCGGCATCCTGCTCTCCAACGCCGTCCACAAGCCCATGGCCGAGTACCTGTCGGAGAAGATCTGGGCCCCCTTCGGCATGGAGCAGGACGCGCTCTGGGTCGAGGACATCGCCGGCCACGAGCGCGGCGGCTGCTGCATGAGCATGACCCTGCGCGACTACGGCCGCATCGGGATGTTCATGCTGGGCGGCGGCAAGGCCGGCGGCAAGCCAGTGCTGCCCGACGGCTGGGTCGCCGACGCCACGGCCGCCCACGTCAAGGAGCCGCCCTATGGCTACTTCTGGTGGCTGTTCCCCGGCGGCTACGAGGCCGAGGGCATCTTCGGCCAGTCGATCAGCGTCTTCCCCGCCGAACACCTGGTGGTGGTCCAGAATTCCGCCTGGCCCGTGGCCTGGGACGACGAGACCGACGGCGCCCGCCAAGCCATGCTGAAGGCCGTGCAGGCGGCCGTGAAGTAGGGGCAACGATGCGCATGGGGCCTTGCGCCCCCTCCACCATTTGGCTGCCAGCCAAATGGTCCCCCTCCCCCGCCTCGCTGGGCGTGGGAGGAGATGATGGCGGAATCGCACCTCCTCCCATGCGAGCCAAAGGCGAAGCGGGGGAGGTGGCGCTCAGCGCGCCAGCGCTGAGTGACGGAGGGGGCGCAGAGTCTCAGGCGCTGACGCCAGCGGCCCCCTCCCACTCCGCCCACAACTTCGCCTCCGCCGCCTTGGCCGGGCCCACGGACGCGTCCTTGACGTGGCCGAAGCCGCGGATCTGGTCCGGGACCTGGGCGATCTTCACGGCGAGGGGCAGCTTGTCGGCGGTGAGGCCCGCGGCCAGGCGGTCGAGGCCCGCCTCGTAGTCGGCCACCAGCTGGCGCTCCATGTGCCGCTCGGCGGTGCGGCCGAAGATGTCCAGCGGCCCGCCGCGCAGGCCCTTCAGCCTGGCCAGCATCGGGAAGCCGGCCGACAGCATCCAGCCGCCGAAGGCGATCTTGGTCGGCTTGCCGTCCGGGCCCTTGGGGGCCAGCAGCGGCGGCGACAGCAGCACCTTGGCCTGGCCGCCCTTGAAGGTCTCGGCCATGGCCTTGGCGAAGCGGCCGTCGGAATAGAGGCGGGCGACCTCGTACTCGTCCTTGTAGGCCATCAGCTTGTAGAGGTTGGTCGCGGCCGCCCGGGTCAGGGACTCGCCGCCGCCGACGGCCGCCTCCGCCGAGCGGACCCTGGCGATGCGATCGGCATAGCGCCTGGCGTAGGCGCCGTCCTGATAGGCGGTGAGTTCGCCGGCGCGGTGGGCGATCAACTCGTCCAGCGACTTGACCGCGATCCGGGGCGCCTCGCCCTCGCCGCGCGTGGACGGGTCGTGGGCGGCGATACGGCCGATCTCGAAGGCCTGCAGATTGGCCTCCACCGCCGCGCCGTTGAGGCGGATGGCGCGGTAAAGGGCGCGGCTGGACACCGGCACGAGGCCCTTCTGCCAGGCGAAGCCCAGCATGATCATGTTGGCGTAGATGGCGTCGCCCAGCTTGCGCTCGGCCATGGCCACCGCCGGGATGGCGTCATAGTCGCGGCAGGCGCCCGACAGGCGCCGCGCCATGGCGCCAGCGTCGAAGCGCACGTCGCGGTTGGTCACGAAGTCGGCCGTGGGCTGGAAGTCGCCGTTGCCCACCGCATGGGTGCGGTCCTTGGCGTAGAGGGCCAGGGCCTCCGGGCCCGCCGCCACCAACAGGTCGCAGGCGATCAGCACGTGGGTGCTGGCCGCCGGCACGCGGCCGCCGACGGGCGTCTCCTCGTCCTCGCCGATGCGCACGTGGCTGAACACCGCCCCACCCTTCTGGGCCAAGCCGGTCATGTCGACCACCGAGGCGGCGTGGCCGTCGATGTGCGCGGCCATGCCCAGGATCGAGGCGGTGGTGGTGACGCCGGTGCCGCCGATGCCGGTGAAGATGATGTTCTTCACCCCCTCGAAGGCCTCGACCTGCGGCAGGGGCGTGGAGTCCGCCGTCAGGGCCGGCAGGGCGGCGGCCTGGGCGTTCTGCGCTCCTTCCAGGGTGACGAACGACGGACAGAAGCCGTTCAGGCAGGAATAGTCCTGATTGCAGGTGGACTGGTCGATCTTGCGCTTGCGGCCGAACTCGGTCTCCAGCGGCTCGATTGAGACGCAGTGACTGGCCGCCGAGCAGTCGCCGCAGCCTTCGCAGACCAGGGGATTGATGAAGACGCGCTTCTCGGCGGCGGCCATCGTCCCGCGCTTGCGGCGGCGGCGCTTCTCGGTGGCGCAGACCTGGTCGTAGATCAGGACGGTGACGCCCGGAACCTCGCGCAGCTCCTTCTGCACAGGGATCAGGTCGGCGCGGGGGCGCACGACGACGCCGGGGGCGAGGTCGGTGACGGCGTCGTAGCGCTCCGGCTCGGCGGCGACGACCACGGTGCGGGCCACCCCTTCCGAGGCGAGCTGGCGGGTGATCTGGGCCACCGTGAAGCCGCTCTCGGGGTGCTGTCCGCCGGTCATGGCCACGGCGTCGTTGTAGAGCAGCTTGTAGGTGATGTTGGAGCCCATCGCGATCGAGCCGCGGATGGCCAGGGAGCCGGAGTGGTTGTAGGTCCCGTCGCCGAGATTGACGAAGACGTGCTTCTCCGACGTGAACGGGCTGGCCCCGGCCCAGGACAGGCCCTCGCCGCCCATGTGGCTGGTCAGGTCGGTCTGCGGGTCCGAGAAGCTGGCCATGTAGTGGCAGCCGATGCCGGCCAGGGCGCGCGATCCCTCGGGGAGGCGCGTCGAGGTGTTGTGCGGACAGCCGGAGCAGAAATAGGGCTTGCGAATCTGGTCGGCGCCCAGGCTGACGGCGGCGACGCCGGCGGCGGACACCCGGTCGAGGTAGGCGTTCACCCGCTCCATGTGCGGGCCGGGCGGAAGGCGGTCGGCGATGGCCAGGGCGATTTCCGCCACGGACAGGGCGCCAAGCTCAGACAGCAGGGGATGGCCGTGCTCGTCGACCTTGCCGATCACCTTGGGCTGGGCGTGGGCGGGCAGTTCGTAGAGGGCGGCGCGGGCCTGGGCCTCCAGCAGCGGGCGCTTGTGCTCCACGACCATCAGCGTCTCCAGGCCACGGGCGAAGGCGCGCAGGCCGGTGGGCTCCAGCGGCCAGGGCATGCCGACCTTGTAGAGCGAGAGACCCAGGCTGGCGGCCTCCTCGAAGCCCAGACCCATGGCGTCCAGGGCCTCCAGCACGTCCTTCCAGGCCTGGCCGTGGGCGGCGATGCCCAGGCGCGGGCGCGACGAGGTGAGGACGGCGCGGTCCAGCCGGTTGGCGCGGGCGAAGGCCAGGGCGGCCGGCAACTTGAACAGGCGCAGCCGCCGCTCCTTGTCCATCGGCTGGTCCTTCAACCGGATTCCGAGGCCGCCGGGCGGCATCGAGAAGCCCTCCGGCGTGATGAGGCGGTGGCGGTCCAGGGAGACGTCGATGGTGGCGCCGGAGTCCATGGTGTCGGCGAGCGCGATCAACCCCACCCACAGCCCCGAGAAGCGCGACATGGCGTAGGCGGCGAGGCCGAAGTCCAGCACCTCCTGCACGTCGGCCGGCGCCAGCACCGGCATCTCGAAGTCCTGGAAGGCGAACTCGGATTGCGACGGCAGGGTGGAGGACTTGCAGGAGTGGTCGTCGCCGGCCACCGCCACGACGCCGCCCTTGCCCCAGGTCCCGGCGAAGTTGGCGTGCTTGAAGGCGTCGCCAGTGCGGTCGACGCCCGGGGCCTTGCCGTACCACATGCCGAAGACGCCGTCGTAGAGCGCGCCAGGGAACAGGTTGGCCTGCTGGCTGCCCCAGACCGCGGTGGCCGCCAAGTCCTCGTTGAGGCCTTCCTTGAACACCACGTGCGCCTGGTCGAGCCATTTGGAGGCTCGGTGCGCCTGCTGGTCCAGGCCGCCCAGGGGCGAGCCGCGATAGCCCGACAGGAAGCCCGCCGTCTTCAACCCAGCGCGGGCGTCGAGTCGCCCCTGGTCCAGCAGCACACGGAGGAGCGCCTGGACGCCGGTGATGAAAACGCGACCACTTTCGAGCACATATTTGTCGTCAAGGGTCACGTCGGCATGGCGCATTGAAAAATCCTTCCCTTCGGTCTGGCTCTCACGGCCGCAAGAATATATAAGCACCCGGAAAACGCTTGCCAAACTCGTGCCCGGCGAACGGCTATATTGAGCAACAGTCGTGCACGAAAATCGTTTCGGAGGATCATTTCTTGTCCGATATGCTGGACGCCGTAGACGCCAAAATCCTCGACCTCATCCAGCACGACGCCGGATTGTCGGTCGCCGAGATCGCCGAACGGGTCGGATTGTCGTCCAGCCCGTGCTGGCGGCGCATCAAGCGGCTGGAGGATGACGGCGTCATCCAGCGCCGCGTGACCATCCTCGACCGCGAGAAACTGGGCCTCGACTTCGAGGTCTACTGCACGGTCAAACTGTCCCTGCCGACCAAGGAAAACCTGGAAACCTTCGAGCAGTCGGTCAAGCGCTGGCCCGAGGTGGTGCAGTGCGCCACCGTGACCGGGGCGGCCGACTACGAGCTGCGCATCGTCACCCGCGACATGCACGCGTTCGACGACTTCCTGAGGGAAAAGATCCTGTCGCTCGGGTTGGTTTCCAACATCGAGAGCCGGATCGTGATCCGGGCGGTGAAGAACTCCACGGCGGTGCCGCTGGGGCTGATCAGCCCCTACGTGGGCGCGCGCGCCTAGGGTCCGTACTCAATAAGGCTATAGCGCGGGCTGGGTGGTTCTGATTCAAGGCCTCTGGAAGGGAGCCTTGAATGCGGAAGCTCTATTGGCTGGA